>WNFR01001186.1_pt1 | contig 28486 bp, 37 predicted proteins | sample 5400221 | NCBI WGS metagenome assembly WNFR01 (sample SAMN13153357, study PRJNA577476) | soil metagenome | isolation source: 40 cm soil under Madrone tree | place: USA:California | collected 2016-06-14
CCGTCTTATACCCTGTGTGAGTTTTTTTGGAATTTCCGCCGGTTATAAAACTTAGAGTATTTACAGAGATTTCGAAGCACACAAGCTGACATACGAACAATGGAAATCAGTACTCGACTTGTCCACACGTTGGGGCTTTACCTCTCTCCGAAACCTCGCCTTGAAGTCTATCAAACCTCCCACATCGCACAATCGACTCGTACTTGCGCGCACCTATTCGGTCGATCACTGGGTGCTCCCTGCATTGACTGCGCTATGTGAGAGAACGCTACCGCTTAGCCTAGATGAAGCCCGGCAGATGAGCGTAGAAGATGTGGTACTCGTGGCAACGGTGCGGGAGGAGATCCGTGGTAGGCTTCCGGTCCGAGTCGACGTGGCTGATATACCGCGCCATGTCGAAGTGGCGCAGGCGTGTATATCGAACCCTTCCATGGGTAATATAAACCGGGACGCACGAACGAGTGGAAGCACTGTGCAAAGATCGGATTCGAGGATGGCGTCAGCAATCGATCCGTGTGCGGAACTGGAGGACGCAAAGACGGCGGGGGTGGGATCACCTGCGGGCGACAAGTTCACTGCGTCAAGCAAGGTTGAATCTATTGAAGCGCAAGAAAGAGTCTCAGCAGGCGTCACAGCTGACTCGAAACCTGCCAAAGACTTGGACCCTTCTCCTGCTTGCCACTTATCAATTCCTCCCCCTGCGCCCCCTCCCTCCACGGTGTCCGCGTCCCGTCCTAGAGCTCGACATGAAGTACCGTCACCAACGCTCGAGGAGGAGGGAGATGACAATGCACCGCTGGCAGGAGCTAAGCCCAGAAAAGGGATGAAGAAAGGGACGAAGAAAAAGGCTGGGATGCGAGCTCAAGCTCAGATAGTGGGGCTGGTGAACATTTACCCCGACCAACGAGTCCACTGACACGATTTTACCCAACGCTGTCGCGTTTCCTTTATTTCTTTGGCGCTTGTGTGGTACGGTATCTTTTGCTCTTGGCCGTGCGACGTAACACTTGTTTTCTGAATTGCGGTCCCCGTCTGTACGTGAGCTGCCCTGTCTCGACCCTCATCGACGGCCCCATCGCCATCTATCTTGTTGGGATCTACTCTCACATCGCAATGGTCATGAAGTTGACTGAGCACCTGAGTCTGTATGATGAGCTCCTATGCATGCTGAATTCTATAAGCCCCGTGGGACGGATCAGTACTTCTTGGGAGGAGGCGCGCCAGGCATGGCTATCGAGTTCGCGGCCACCTCACGGAGAGGACGATACCCGTGGGCAGTCACTGGTGCGATGTATCTCCGGTTAACCAAAAGCGTGGCCCTGGTGAACCCTATCTGAAAGTGACTGAGGGCAGAACGGGCATTATGACAAGGACATTCCATACCACTTAAGGAGATTACCACATCCGGGCTTGTGTGTGTTAGCCATGCTACGACGCATGAACAAAACGTGCTCGACTTATTCCCAAGGTGAAGTCAACCACAGTGAAGTACTGATCTACGTCGATGACCAGGCAACTGCGGCCATAACGCCCAGATCACAGTCGTTACGCCCAGTTCAAGTAGAAAGTTCTATGGTCAACACGAGGTCCATCATGTACGAAGACGTAACACCATCCGGTCGGCGCTCACGCCACGGCGCTTTATAAGATGTCCACTGATTAGGACCAGATAACTCTGCTACTCTGCTACTATGGGGCCACGTCTGGTCTCCTGGGTAGGGAAGAATGAAGAACAAGCATCTGCTGCCATGACTGCCTCCGTCATCCCAATTGACTCTTTACCATCCCCAATTACGCCTGAATCTTCAAAGGGTCGTCTTACTGGTCCTGCATCTATACTTGCAAGCCTACTAGGGATGGGGCTGGGTGGGAGTGAGACACCTGACTCGCACTGCGGGTCTTTTCTACAACATGGCAAATACTTCTTTAAAGATGGCAATGTCACGTTTTTGGTACGTGATATTATATGGCATATGCCCCTGTACTGAGAAAGTCTCAGGTTGATGGATTTCTCTTCTGTGTCCACCGTTATTTCTTCTGTCGTGATTCTGCGTATTTTGCGACGAGATTCGCCCGGCTCCGGATTCCAGATCACGAAGTGTTGTCGACTATTATTTCGCTCGGAGACGTCAAATGCGATGACTTCGAGATCTTTCTCTCTGTCTTATATCCCGAGTGAGTTCTCAATGCCTCCTCTCATTCTCCATTTATCGAGCACGCCTCTCCAGAAAATTTGAAGAACACGACCTGTCTTATGATGAATGGAAGTCTGTTCTTCATCTTTCCACACACTGGGGATTCGCTTCTCTTCGCGAGTTGGCCTTGATGTCGATGAGGCCACCAAGCGCGTATGATCAGCTCCTCCTTGCACGACAATACTCCGTGGACGCCTGGATTGTCTCGGCCATAACTACTCTGTGCCAAAGGGAAACACCCCTTAGCCTCGATGAGGCGAACATAATGAGTATGGAGGATGTCGTGCTCATAACTACCATACGGGAACATATCCGTAGCAAGGATATTCAATTTGGGGTGGGCGCAGCCGACATCTCACGTTGTGTAGAGGCCATGAAAGCTGGGGTACCCATGCCTGCGGTGACCCCGCCGGACCTGACCGATGGGGCCCCGGTGGAATGTCTAGCACATGTCAATAACGGCATGGATGGTGTGCATTTTGGTGGGGTTTTGGTAAGTTCGAGCCATAGACGAGACCCGTGCGGCTGATAAGCCTGTAACCATAGGGTACGCCGTGTCAACCATCAGGCTGGGGTGCTGCTGCTAGTATTAATGGTGCTGTTCCGGGAAAAAGGGCAATGAAAAGGTGAGGGTATGGATGCGCGGAGTGCCAGTGGTTGTGGTAGCACGTAGTAGCACGTATGCGTGGAATGTTTCGGGCCGAGTAGCCGAGAGGAGACGTGTTTTGTTTGATTCCGTCGAGACTCTCATTGCTCCTCAATGCACTCAGCTCTCCTTGCCCGCACAGCTTCTCGCGTGGCAGCCGCCTCCTCTTCGCCTCATATAACTCGCTCGTTCTCTGCAAAGCCTGGGTCAAATCATCCCAATGATACTGCACGTGGTACAGTTGCCACGACTCTTAGTTCTTCCCAGCATAACAACACCGATGCACACACCCCACCTCCTTCCTCTACCGTCGACCAGCCGAACGTGTCCGAATCGACTGTTTCTCAGACCCCTATTTCTACGCCGCCAACAACGCTTTCCCGCGACTTCGCCCCACCAGAACCCGGTACTGAACGAGAGCGCACGGGTGCCAAGTCTTCCAAAGATAGTTTGTCTAGCATAGAGCGCCGCCGCAGACAGCTGGGTCGCGTCAGTTTTGGCCTATTTGCCATCGGGTTACTCAGCGGGTCTATCTACCTTGGGCGTGAGTGGTCCGAGGATGAGCTCGTGCAGAGCAAGTCGGTGCGTACGCTGACGCGTATTACTCTCCGGCGTATCGCAAAATTTACCTGCCTATAGAGAGGGGAAGCAATCCCAGATTCGCGATGGGGTCGCACGTCCAGTCGGCTCGTGTCCATGTTTGACGTATGCCACCCGCTACCACGATGACGAGTTACTTTCCCTGATCGCGCTCTCTAGTACTTCTCAAAACCCATCTGGCAGGAACTCCTCCCGCCCATGCTTCCAGCCTCTCACCAAAAGCCTTATACGTTGTTATTGTCCGTCGATGATTTATTGGTAACAAGTACTTGGGACGTGAGTGATGTCGTCATGGCTTTCGTTCTACCCCGCGTGTTTCCCCTATTAATCATACGAATAACTTAACGCAGCGTCAACATGGCTGGCGCACAGCCAAGCGTCCAGGCGTCGACTATTTTATTACCTATCTCTCGCAATTCTATGAGATTGTCATTTTCACGACACAACATCATTACGTACGACACACACTCCCTGGGGGAAATATCCTACTCATCGAAACGCGTCTTAGACCGCGATGCCAATCCTTGAAAAGCTGGATCCGTACAACTTCTTTATCATGTACAAACTCTTCCGCGAGGCTACGCGCAGCTCCGAGAATGGTCCAGTGAAGGATTTGTCATATCTTAACCGGCCGCTCGATCGTGTTATCATAGTACGTATTCGGATATTCGCGCATTATTTTGTCTACACTGATTCTTTTGTACGCGTATAGCTCGACACACATCCCGAGCATGTGGCAGCTAACCCAGAAAATGCCGTCATCTTGAAACCATGGAAGGGCGAGCCTGGGGACAGAGGACTCATTGAACTCATACCATTCCTCGAATGTGAGACCTGATTTACTGCTTTTTTTCTGAATTGACAAAGTTGGGACGGGTAGCTATTGGCATCTACAAACCACCGGATGTGCGCGCCATTCTCAAGGCATACGAGGGCAAGAGCATCCCACTCGAGTACTCCAAGAAGGAGGCGGACAACAAACGAGCTTTCGTCGAAGAGTGGAAAGCTCGGGGCGGCGGAAAGGTGAACCGGAGCATTCTTTGGTTGTGTATGTGCGGGGTAACGTTTTTGGCAGGGTTTGAGCAGCGGTGGCTTTACCGTCAGTTCTCTCTTCTCGGGCGGCTCAGAGAAGGTCAGCAGTGTTCCACCTTCCCGCTGATCGTTTCGTCCTGCCCACCTTTCTCACGAATTTCTAGAATGCGCCTCCGCTTCCCTTGACGTACCTCGAGGCTAAGCGCCGTGAGGCACAGAACTTCTACTGGGAAGAGCAGAAATACATCCGCGAGCATAAGGCCGAGTTCGATACTCTTATCGAGGCTGACCGTCAAGCTCAGGCGAATGCTATGAGCGGTCCATTGTGGTCCAGCATTGCAGCCACTCTGGGCGGCGGCCCTCCCCCACCACCTGTTCCGGGTCCGGGTGATGGTAAAGAGGATGCCGGGCCAGAAGAGGAACACGAGAAAGCGGACGGCACGGCGGTCAAAAGTAACTAATAGAGGGCGTACCAGTCTAGGGGATTATGGAGGATTGATTATATAGCACACTTAATACATCTGCCGCACGCCACCGCTCTTTAACAGTTACAAGAACCGAGAGACCAATGGTTTCCACTCATTCGTCGCCGTTAGACAGGATATCACCATCCAGGGTCGGACTGAATTATGGAGAAAGAAACTGCGTCGACAATTCGATCGATTTGCACTGAAGTGTATCCTCGTAACTGAGTCGAAAGGCAGCTGCCAAATATGGCTAGACAGTTGGGCCAAAAACTCATTAGTTGAACCTACAAGAATGTTAATTACTGTAGACACAGGGATTTCAATGCGCAAGATGGTATGGAACAAAGTCACGATCAGTGTGTGCTAATCGCAAAAATATACGCGGTACCAGTACTATCTACGATATACAATTATCTTTGGTGGTAACTAATGTACATTTGTGTCTGTGGGTGTCGGGACAACGTGGTCATGGCTCTAGAACTTCCCCAAGATGTATGCAGCGATGCGGGAAACGCAGACCAAGGACCATCACTGGGAGGGATCCCTCCCGTCCATGCTAAGCTCAAACCTCAGTTCACGTGACATTACGATGGCGGGTGTAGTCCTCTGCTTGTGATGTACGCCAAGGGGAGAAGATAATATCGTCTCCGCGATACCATCGTCGTGGCGGGTTGTAATGGAGGTAATGGTGACACCTTTGGCGTTAGCGCTGCGCAGGGCCAAGTCGACGTCTGTGACTCGTTGATCTTCTGTGTCCGTCCCCGTCCCCGTCCCCGTCCTTGTATCCGTTCCCAGATCTTTGTTCCAGAAAAACCAAACATGAAGGACATCTCGCTGCGTGCCAAATACGAAGAAATACGCAATGCCAACTGTGATCAGAAAATTATACGACGAGGGTCTGCATGTCAGATGGCATTGGGAAGACCGAGAAGAGTATACGTACACGTTGCCGTAAACATATCCCGAATGAATGTATCGTCATCACGGAGGGACCATAGACAGGTTCTGAGGTATCACATGAGATTGGGCGGGCTTTCACATGGAATAGAGTTGTGAGACGTACACGAGAGCAAAGATGACATATATCATGAAAACGATAAGGCGCATAGCGAGAGGGATAACACGGATCTGTCTTTGTCCAGCGCGCCGCACCGCGCGCGTGAGATTGAATATCCGATAGCACAACGCCGCTGTGGAGAAAATGAACGAGTGCCGTAGGAAAAGTAAGCTCCGAGAGCAACGAAACTAGTAAGGACATACCACCGATACCGATACTAAGGACTACAAATATCGCTGTGAAAGTGATTGAAACGACCCTGCTGCAGCAAGGCGTAAGCGTTAATCGATGAGAATCATACAAGAAATTCATACTCGACAGGTGAGTCGATTGAGCAATAAAGTACACGACGAGCGCGGCTCACTTTCTCCGGGTGTTGAGCACCGAGCTGATCGGAGGGTGAATCACTGCAAATGAAACACGGACACATGGGAAATGATACACACCACGGAGACTGTTACGAAAAATATAAGAAAAACAATGTAAGGAGCCAAGACCATCTGTTACGCTGTTATCAATTACCCGAATCAGCAGGACAGCAAGGGCATACCAAAACAAGCCACTTCACAGGCTTCATTTCCACTCTTGCTTTCATCTGTATGATAAGCGACAGGGCAGCGGTAGACCACCTAATAAATACAAAGGCATTAGGACGTGTAATTTTTTTAAAAAGACAGAAAGCAATAACAGACATCGGTGCGCCTGCGCCAAATGCCGCCGCCTGGAAAATGCATAAGCCCTTGTTGGGTTCGGGTCCTCGATACTGGTTTGTGTATAATCTTTAAATAAAATGAAAGTTGAAAGTGAGTCCCAGTTGTGTTCAATCACCATAAAAACAACTGACAATAGGCAGTCGAAGATACTGGTCAACACAAAACTTAAGCCGAGATTGATCAAGGTCGAGTCGCGTTTCGCCTTGCTTAACAGAAAGGTCGCGACAAGGATGGGGGTTAAGACGTGGCCGCTAACAATCTGTAAGGTAAACCAGATGTAGATCAAGACTTGTGCAGACGAAGGGCTGATGCTGTTTGCTTGAGCGTACTATCAACACGATGAGTCAAAAAACAATCGCAGTGATTAACGTACGATGCAGACTGGTCGATGTACCGTTCATCTTCACTCCACGCACCCCAGCAGGTAGTAAATAGTGCCAGTGCCAGCGAACGAGAAATGATATGGGTTTCGCTGGCCTGGGGGGGTAATAGGTAAAGGAACCGTGAGTCGTTTACGGAGGTTTTAAACCTGGAAAAGGGTTTTTCGTATGTGTGCGGCGCCTGGGATCAGCGAGAGACGTGCGAAAATAGTCGTAGGTGGGGAAGGCCAGCAACGCGAACCAGAAGAAGGAGCAATGAGTAGATTTGAGCCCTGGTGAGTGTTCCTGGCTACAGCCATACACCTCTTAATCGAGTCCTCAGAAAGAGACAGGGTTTCGGGCTACCTGTTTTTGTTTACAAGTAGATTTGAATGGAAACTAATTTGTGTACCGTATCGGAGCATGACAGTCGTGATTAATAATTTCGACCATGTGGGTTCGCGCCAATTGTATGTGTTCGTGAGGGATCCCCGCGGGGAGAGCTAAATGAGTCCGCCGTTCGGAAACGACTGTCGGGGGTATTCTGAGGTATAACACGGACGAGATAGGCGTAAAGAGGATGTTTGGAGACAGAACACCAGAGAACAACAGAAGACAGGTTGAAAAGGAAAGAGTTGACCGTGGCGCGTCATGAGCATTAGTGAGGTGGAATGTATGCGTGCGGATGTATGTGTGCGGATGTAGAATGATGCGGATGTCCTGTATTACATAAGGCGACCATGGCAGAGTGACGTCAACACACGGAAAAGAAGTAACTTACATAATAGGGAAGCACATTATGAAAATATTGGCTCCACCACCGCTCCACTGCCTGCTGGTGATGGCGGGTGATGGCGATATGTGTCCGTTCCTCCGCATGTGTCCGTTCCCATGCGGAGGGAATAACTAACGGATAACGGACTTGGCTGTACCATCCATCCCCATCCCCATCTTTTTTTGTTTTTTGTTTTCGCTTACAATTTGAACATTTGAATCTTCCTCCGTTTGTTCCAAATAATTCTCGTGTCATGGTCAGTGACTATTCCTGCCTTTCACCCTCTGCGCTGAATACAACAAACAGGATACATTAAGCACACAGTCCTTCAAGTTCGACTGCGACGCTCTTTACATTGAAACACACACTCTGCACCAAGAAGGAAAGTACCAATGGGCGCTCATTTATACCGACCCAACTGGTACGATAACGCGGCTACCAACACCGAAAGCGCCTTCAAGGCCAACTTCACGACACGGGGCCATGCCGCCGTACCGGGAATTGCACACGCCGAGTGTGCCTTCTCAACCACATAGCTCTCGCGGCGGGGGGAAAACCTCGCAGTTGCTAGGGTATTGCAAAATTAGAGGATACATTGGTGGGTTGAGCCGGAATGAGTTTCAGGAGGTCGGAAATGCGGTGCTGGGCGGAAGAAAAGACAGTGTGCGACCATTATGGTTACTGCAAGTGCTAGCGACGCTGCAAGAACAAGGCCACATTTTGTGGAACGAACCGGTTGCGAATGTGGAGGGACGAGTATTGGAGATCAACCGAGAGGCTGACATCCGATGGCTGCGAGCTTTTTTACGCAGCACGCCTTACAAGGTATACCTGACTGAGCTTTAATATTTTTGTGATAAAGATAAATAGATAAGATAAGAGTTGTGGGGTTGTGGCTGAAATTCGAACGGCGAATGAATCGGAGAATGGAGTGGCCCCGAAGCCCCAATGTCATGTCATGGCTTAACCGAGACCGAGGTCGTGACCAACGTCGCGCCCTTCCGTGACAAGTCGAGTCTGACAATGCTCAACACTTTAAGTAAGGGAAAAACATTCACTGGCGTGAAGCCTTGGTCACAATTACCTTCTGAGATCGTCAGGTCAGCTTATCTCTCTCCTCCGTCCCCTCTTTCTCAATCATCTCTCTCCTCAGGCTCATCGCCACATACTATATCCTAGACGTGTCTAATTCTAGTCACTGTCCGGCGACATGGGATCTCTCTGAGAATTGGCCACACCGCATCGTCTATACCGTCTTTCGTGACGCGTTTGCACTCGAAAAGTTGATGTCAGTGTGTCCATCCTGGGGTTCTGCGCGTGAGCTACAATCGCGTTTTAGCGCGTGCACCCACCCTGATCTTTGTCTCCAGTCGAATGGCATCGCTTTTGGAACCATGCTTGTTGTGCCGTAGACCCTCTTGAGACCCTCGCACAACATACCTTTACCCAAAACAACGATAATTCTTCCACTCCACACCGTATCTCACCATACCATCAGTTTCGCATCATCACCCAGTGCTCTTGTCATGTCTGCAGAATCAACAATCCTGGAACCAACGTTGGTCTTGCCTTGGCAAAACGCGCTGTCGCCGTCCCATTTTTGGGTACCGTCCTCACCTGTCGTGAGCACCGTAAAAGTGCGTATTGCGGCCTATGTTTGCGCGATGCTCCTCCGCGATACGACATTTTCACCGCCCAAGTCGCCGCTGTCGGTTGCGTCGAGAACGAAGACCTCGAGACCTGGCCCACAGTTGCGACAACATGCCGTAGCTGTCGCAGTGAATGGCTGTGGCGGCGTATGGGCGTCACCGCTCCCGATCGCGAAGTTTCCGGATCTCCATATTGGTCTTCGCTCGACTGGGAGGTGCGCCAGAGCATCGACGCTTTCATCGAGGCCGGTGAGGGCACTCTCGCCGACATCTTCCAGATTGCGCGAGAAAAGCTCTGGCTAAGCCGTTACACCCGCATTGGAATGCACATGGAGCACGCGCTTGCCCAGCAAAGACTCGATATGCGTACGAATGGGTTCGGCTACGAGAGCACCGATGAAGATGCAGCCGGCGGTGAAGTTGACCCGGACGACTACGAAACTCTCGCCATGGCTGAGGAGTTACACAGCGTCCGCGAAATGGCACAGTCAGATTGGGCCCGCACGCGTATCCTTGACGGACTCTGGCTCTCCCCAGCCGATGATTGGTACGGGTATCGTCCTCGACTTCCTTCTGCCGAACATCCAGCACCCTGGGTACTTCCAGTCGCTGACGGCCAGGTGCACCCTGTTCCGACGACGGTACGCGTACCTCCTGCACCTACGTACCATCTCGCCGATCAACTATACCGCGTCTATGAGCGTCAGCTTCGCAAGATCCTTCTTCCGGCAATGCAAAACATCATTAAGCGAACCATGTGCCAAGGTCGTGAGGAGGCAATGAAGACTGTTACATCGATGGGCTCAGAGGATGTACTGTGCGCTCTCCAGCAGGCTTGGGCATGGAGTAAGGATTTCCGCCAGCCTCCTGTACACGAGAGCAACGTAGATCCTGGCACGCCACCGGATGACGCGAGTTCGAGCTCTAAATCCGAAGCATCGCACACGACCAGCCCCGTTTTGAGCACGGCGACTTTGCAGACGACCCCGTCACCTCCACCAAGCGACGACAAAAGGGAGAAGGACGGGGAAGCAGAATCACCTCGCGAGGAGGCCCCGCGAAGGAGACTATTCGTGGAAATAGGACCTCCTGAGCCGTCCAATTTACTTCGCGACATACCATATGTCCCTGTCACAATCCAAGAGTTGCCCTCATACTCACTTAAAGCATTTATTGAGGTGCGTATTTTGTAGGCGAGTCTGTTAGCCATTGGTTGATTATGGACGTCGTCAGGTGTGGCGCGAATCATATGCGCCATTATTTGCGTGCAGCTGCAAGATTTGTGAGCGTGCTATGCTCCATCGTGACGTTGGTGACCCTGTGCGCTCGGTTGACACAACGCACGTCGTGCCATCACACCCCGAATCATTTCCCCAACGCAAGCAGCCCCAGTCTGCATTAGGGAAGAACACCATCCGTCTCGAAGAGGCCACATATGAAGAGGAGGAGGAAGAGGAGGAGGAGGATGACGAGGAGCTCGTCTACTCGGACTATTCTGACGACCCGGTGGCATATGTGGAAACGACGGGTGCAGACGTGGTTACACTCTCGTCTCGCAAGCGTGATCACGAGCACGGGGAAAAGGACCCTCGTGCCCACGCGGAGACGGAAAGTGGCATTTTAAGAACACCACCGAAGCGAACGCGTTTGGACGGCTCCTACTCTCCACTAACGACTGCCGAAGCCGCTGCGGCGAGGGTCTCAAAGCGCGGTTCTGAGGAGGCTGCGTTACCAGGTGTTGCTGTGGGAAAACGTCTACGCGTCGGCAATGGGCAAACTGATAGCGACGGGGAATTGAGAGCGTCAGGCAATGATAACTCTCCAACACTCAGTAGCGAGTCCTCTGTGTGTCTGCAGACGACAGGAAGGGTAGGGGTTGGTGGAGAGACGTAATCGGGAGACGCAATGTTTTGAACTTGTAGTGTAAAGCATGTGCGTTCCCCCATCACCCGTCACTGGCATGGATGCGCTAACATTTTCGTCACCCTTCTAGCTTTTGTCACTTTGTAAGCCACTGTATCAATTCCGATCTTCGTATTGCGCATAGCGTTGGGCCTTTTGACGTTGATCGGGTGTCCAAGTGCCCTTACGGATCCTGGTCTGTGTATCATATCGTACCGCATGCATCCTTTTTCCCTTAGTCACACAACTTCTCGTACGTGTATCTCTTGGTTTGTGGAAACATCTGTGCTGTCTTAGTGATTATATTCCCACTCTGGCTCATTGACGTCACGCTGACCTTTGAACTTTTTCTTTGGATTGCGGGGCTATCCTCTTGTATTGGTCGCAATGCCTTAATAACCATTAATCAGACCGCCGACCGGACAAGCTCGCGCCATTGTGCTACATCTGCCTCAGCTCACTTGAATTCTCGATGGTCAAAGCTGAGGTACCGCGACAACGACAGCCAGGGTTCGCTGTATCTTCGACTATGGGCTATGTATAATGCTGGTGGCTTTGCTGCGATCGCTGGCTTCGAAGGTTATGACTGTTACTATGGTATATTACGTATATCCTTCAACGAACGTAAGAGATTTGGAGCATTCCGATTATCGACATGGCAACGCGACTACTGGCAAAGTCCACACAGCCAAAGAACCAAGCCACAGTTCCACATGCAATGTGTGTCCTACTGTCCAATTAACTAGAATCATGGTCCCGGTCCGAAAGTTCTACCGCAAGAGATCACGAAAAAAGTGAGGGGGAGGGGATTGTATGGGAAATTAAACGTATCACCGGAGGGTGACCCGAGGCTAAGTACGAGGCTATAGCAGTGCAGCACCGAACAAAGCGCCGCACGCAGCGACCGCCATGGTGGTCCATCCACGGGTATCGGGAGTCCAGGATAATACAGACGCAGCGTTCGAAGGTGTCGAGCTTTTTGAGGTAGGTGTCACCGATGAGGAGGATGGCGATGATGACGTGGAGGGCGCCGCGGTGGAAGCAAAGGAGACGGTGACATTATCGAGGGCACAGAACTGCTGTGCGAGGTTCTCTGCCGAGGGCACGTTCGAGCCACAGTTACCCGCGACGCAGGAGTACAACGCATTTGGGAATATCCTGTCGCGACACGCGTCAGTTTTTTGTTCAAGTCAAGAGAGTATGACCGAGGCGAAAAGAGAGTCGAGACGTACCGAGAAGGGCAATAGCAATTGACGGCGGTGATGCTGGAGCAATTCGCCTGTGCGACCGCGTAAGTGAGACAATCGGTGACTACGCATTGAGGTGAGTTAGCTTGCTTGCAGGATTGGGAGAGGAATATTATGGACGGACCGCACGAGGGGTAACCCGTAAGACTTGGGAACGGCGCCGAGGAGGTTGTTGTTGGAGTAGTGGTGTTTAAGGGGATGGTAATGGGGATGGAAGTGACGAATGACGAGCCTAGTGAGTTGGTTGTTGTGAGGTTTCCAAAGGAGGTGGAAGACGTAGTGCTGGTCGTCGTCGTAGAAGTGCTGCTGCTGTTCCCTGGGCGTGTACTGGTGGTGGAACGGGTGCCAGAATTAGAAGACTGAGCCGCTGAAAGGGTGGCAGCGAAAGCGAGGACGGAGCAGAGGAAAAGAGAGTGAAACATCCTTGTAGGATTTAACAGAGAATAATTCAACATGCCCTAAATATCACCCTACAGCTGTAACAAGCAACAATACAGCACATATCCAGCTAACAGCAAACCCCCATGTCGACCTCTCAGGCTACATGTAAACATCAAAAAACATTTGCTTCGTTCAACGAATCGTCACAAACGCAATAAGGCTGAATTTTGAACGGTCCATCCCACTTGTTTTCATCAACGCTCGCGTTACTTGGACAGGTATCTCGATCTGTTCGACGCTACGTCAGCTCTGTCATAAAGATAAACGAGAACGAGGTTGTCCCAGCGCCCCCTCGAAGAATTGGATTTGTTCTTCTATGCTATGCCTGCAAAGCCTTTTAATTTGAACAGATTCGCCTCGCTTGATTCTTAATTCTGAGACCCAACGACCCAATCCCTCAAAATCCGGACGCCAGAGGAGAGGTGGTTAACGTCCTTTTCGAGCTGTGTTCGCTCGGAGCTAAGTAAGTAAAGACTTGTCTTTGTTTACCTCTCAGGTGTATCATTAGAGGTCTAAATACCACAGCAGACTGTTCGCAAGTGGGTAATCGCGCGATGCTCCTCTAATCAAAGAGACCGTCGTGCCAGCTGCGTCAATCTCTTAATGACCGTATCTAAAGACCCGCTCATTGTGTTCTTATCATGGTTGGCCTCTGACCGTTGTGAACTGCCGTTTTCAAAAATCAAAGCGCCTCCTGCTGTTCAATTCACTTCGACCCACGTAAGCTCTTAAACAATTGGTATATCTGCGTTGTGCTTCTGTCTGTTTCGCTCGCGCTCCCATCCATTGTACATTCTTACGCAGCACTGATCAGGCCACCTATGAGGAGGTCGGTCGGATTGTGAAGATTCGAGGTGAGGTGAAAGCGCTGTCGAGGGATCGATTATTATCGAATATAACTTCATGGGCGAGACTTCAGAGATGGCATGCCCTGCGAGGAGCCTTAAAAGAACTTGAACGGGACAAGGTCTCAACCGAAGTCTCTTGGTGCACCCTGGCATAAATATTCGTTGTACGTCTTGGCCAAGTTTCCACCGGATATCAAGAAGCGTGTCCGAAGAAGAGTTTTGCACCCGCAGTTTTGCACCCGCACCCGAAATTAATTCTCCGCGGGCCGCGAGCAACCCGCAAGATACGTCTGGCAATCGAGTTGCTTTCGTGTCAACATATCGTCCTGAAAAGAGAACTCTCAAGCGAACCTATCCTGTGGCAGTTGTCGCTCCTGGTCTCTGCTTTTTGTCACTTTCAACGCTGTGACGATTGTTCGTTCTCACACGGCACTACATCGGCGCTTTCCTGAGGCGACGAGGCTCCCCAAATAAGCAACACCTTAACCTTGCCAAAGCAAATATGTCGTCGTGGTCGCGTCGTGGCCAGCCTTCTGATTATCCATACCCAGATCAAGCAACGAATCGTGTCCGTCTTCAAGGAAACCTTTTCCAATCGTTGTTTAACTTTTCCTGATGACGACGGAGTACCCACGGAACAAGCAGGACGTAGATGAACAGAGTGAGCTTGGCTCAAACGAATATTTGTTACTGTAATAATGTGCGAGGTATGCTCAACAACATCGACTTGGAGGACGAATCTTGCGCACGCGCGACATGTGAATTGAACTCTCCCTTGTCCCCTTCAAATTCTGTAAAAGCCTGGACGTCTGGTGAACCTATCATATGGTCTCGAAGGTGTAACGGCAATCAAGAAGATCAAAGATCGTCTGATAGGAGGTTGAGCTAGCTTCTACCAAACCACAGATCCCATGGGAGGTACAAAGTCAGTCATCGTTTTGATATCCCGTCAACCCCCAACCGAACGTAATTGGGTAATGGGGGTCACCATTCGGCAGATAAATTACGGATACCAGAAGTCCTCTCGAGTCGAATCATAGACAAATGCCGTCGTCCCCCTATTATCCCTTTAGCTGCATGGACGATTATGCAACAGTACCAATCCTTTGTTCTTTTTGTTCCTTTGATCCCAGCGTTTGTCTCCTCGGCGCTCGATGTGTCCCAGGATCGTGTATCGCCGCCTCTACGACGTCCCGTCTTTCTTCAAGTGATCCGCTAGGAGTGCCACCTGCTATTGTCCTTCCTTCTTGATTAGAAGGACAAGGACACGCCCTGTCCAATTGTGTCACTGCGTTAGGGGCAGCGGAAAACCTATAAAGGCCGCTTCTTGCCCCCAGACTCGAGAACACAACTCCCTCACCTCAATCTTAACTATGTCGTCCTCTGAATCCGGAACGAGTTTCGATAGCACCGCGGAAATGTCGCTTGACCCAGAGAATGACCACACAGATATCCCAGTCGGTCTCTCAGACCCGCAATGTATTGCGGAAAAGCGCAAAATGCTCGATCACGTGAACCGCCTTCGTACAACAGGGTGAGGTTAACACCGAGCTCCGTTGGCTGTTTGTCTCAAAGATTCCATTTCATCCCGCAGCGCACAATTTGAGCTAGATATACCCGTGATTGCTGTCTTAGGGGCCCAGAGCGCAGGTAAATCGTCGCTCATAGAAGCCATATCAGGTATTACCCTACCCCGTGCCTCCGGCACTTGCACAAGGTAGGCCCTCTCGTCCTCTATCTGGTTTTCACCACTTCACCACGAATCCCTCGTGTGCGTAGATGTCCCACCGTATGTCAACTCTCACGTTCATCTGAGCCTTGGCGATGTGTTGTCTCGCTGCACTTCGTCGCAGATGAAGGTGGCAACGCGCAGCAGCCACCACTTGAATTCGGGGATCCCATTTTTGAAAAGGCTCTGGTTACTGAGCGAATTCGTCGCGCACAATGCGCAATCCTCAACCCCGGCACCCCTTCCCTCCAATTCCTAGAAGCTTCTCCCGAGGCTCTAGAGAAGAGGCAGTTGTCGTTTTCTTCAAGCTCGGTTTGTTTAGAGATCTATGGTAGGGACGTGGATGATCTCTCCTTCGTCGATCTTCCAGGTGAGAAATACAGATGTCGAAACCCGGCAACAGACTGGTAATCTAGTGCAGGCTTGATCGTTGGAGGAGCGCAGCGCGAATCGAGCCTCGTTGAACAGCTTGCTATGGAGTACATTCGTAAGGAGAGTTGCATTATACTATTGACAATCGCCTGCGAAAGTATGCTTCACCTTTGGTCTTTGTCGTGGGGTGTTCCCAAACTGAATGGTGTTAACAGCGGATTTTGAAAACCAATATGCTCATCGTCTTGCTGCCGACATGGATCCAACTGGCGCTCGAACGATCGGTACGTTGATGTTGCATGGAGCATACTTCAGGTGCTGATACCAACTGTGTAGGCGTCCTGACTAAGCCTGACCGAATACCAGCTGGCGAGGAGTCTATCTGGATAAGGAAAATCCAGAGTGGCGAGAACAGTGGTGGAGTAGAGTATTTCTCTGTGAAGAACCCTGGCTCCCGGGAAATAGAGAATGGGATCACGTATGAGCAAGCCAGAGAGAAAGAAGCGGAGTTTTTCTCAACCAGCTCACCTTGGTCGGATTTGGAATGGCTATACCGACGTCGCTTAGGGACAGACAAACTGACAAAACGATTGGGACAAGTATTGACCGGTTTGCTCTCCAAGAGGCAGGTCTCTTTGTTCGCCCTCAATTGGTGTTAATTGTAATCCGCTGGTAGGCTTCCAGAACTGCGGGAGGAGCTCGACGAACTACTCCACAAGACTCAAGAGGAAATCACCCTGCTGCCAAATCCACCATCATCTGAACCCGTTGCCGAGATCTTGAAATTGATTGGCCAATTTGTTCGATCTACCGAGCGCCTTGCTAGCGGCACCCCGGATGAAAATGGTCTGATGCAGACACTTCGTGGGCCCCAAAGCGAATTCAAGAAGGCAATACGACAGACGGCACCCGAATTTCGGCCTCTCGAGCGTCCTCAAGTCGTTGACCCTACCCCGGTTCCTCCTCCTTCCTTCCTTTCAAATGAAGAGACAAAGTGGGAGCAAGAGCCCAGTAAGACTAGTCAGCCCATTTTCGTCAACGATGTCATGAAGAAGGCAAACTAGTAAGAAAGCAATGTTTCCTCTAGTTTCCCGAGCGTCGACTGACTCTCGGTTCCTAGCGCCGTTACCCGCGAATTGCCCAACAATTTCCCTTACGTCGTCATAAAGCATTTCATCGGTTCTTTCGTGAACCAATGGGACAAACCTTCGAGACTGCTTTTTGACGTTACAATAAAGGAACTGGCGTCTCGTGTCAAGTTGTTGGTTGAAGAGCACTTCGCCCAATATACCCACGGTCATCTGAAGCAAAGCGTCATGTATGTTACCTCTCGGAGTACGTGTGCGCGACGTTTCTGATATCGTCCAACAGGAATATAATGCAAACACACATACAGAAGCGTGCGGACGCTGCAACGCGACATATCGACTCTTTGCTAGAAGAAGAAAGCGAGCCCTTCACAATGAACGTCCATTATTACGCCGAATACAGATCAAAATTCTTTGGTCACTACAAGGGAGCTCGCTTAAGGGCCAAAAGCAGTTTCATAGATAACCTGGGAAATAGTGATGATCCAGGCATGGTAATCGCATTTCAGGAGGCAATTTCTTCCCTCGCTAGGCTCGGGCTGCACTCCGTCGATGCGTCATCATTGGCTACCTTGCTTCCTCCGGATCCTATGGAACCAGCCATCGGAATAATGGCGGACGTACGCGCATATTTCCAGGGTTGGAAATTCCTTTGTTTACCCTCGTTTGTGAGCATCATGGCTAACGCCAAGTTTTAGTTGCGTACAAACGTTTTGTCGACAATGTCCCGATGAGCATCGATCGAGCCTTAGTGCGCGGGTTGATAGCCGACCTCGAGGGGGTACTCTTCCATGGCCTCTCTATCAACGGGCCAGAAGGGCACGAGCGCTGTAGGAGACTTCTGAGCGAGCCGGACGATATCGTGGAACGGCGCAGCGAGCTTGAGAAGCGGCGCCAACGCCTCCTATCTGCCAGAAAGGAGCTCGTCGAAGCCTTCATGTAACTGTGGTCGTCGATGCTATGCGCATGTGTATTTATGTGTACAACGCGATTGAATGGACAAGTAGGACGTTTGCCAGAGCGTATCTCAGTCAGCAAGTATAACTCTCTCTGTCCCAGTCTATATCTCTTCCGTATCAATCTCTGTGTATTTATACTCTTTCGTATAACGGAAACAGGGTCTTTGCCGACAACGTCGGCCCTGCACCAAGTAGAATATAGGTTCGTCTTTTTGATTCCGTACGCAGGGAACGCTTGTTGCACACGCATAGAATTACTGCACTCAACGCATGTGTCGTTTACCTTCGTTTCGAACCCAATGACAGGGTCTATCGTAATAGGTGGCACGAACTTGAAACTTAGATCTATCCGCATCCTTGCACTGCATTACCATAACAACGTAAGACCCCTTTTAGTCTTCTACGACAACTTCTCAGGTCAAAATACTGTGGCGGACCCTACGTTCGGACAGGACCCCTCGTTCGGACACTCACTCAAATCCTTAGTCAGCCAGCAATTTTTATGATTTGCAGCACAACAGCACAACATTGATTTTACTTTAAAAACAATGGATTCATGTTGAGTAGTAGTAGCAGACATAGTATACAAAAAATTTTAACGATTGACTAAGCTATGAGCGAGAAAATGTGAAGTGTCCGAACGAGGGGTCCTGTCCGAACGTAGGGTCAGCCACAGTAGTCTAAGGAATCAAATACACAAGGGGCGGAACGTTAACAACTTCCGAGTCGGAGCAGTCCTCGTGACCCGCGTCTGACGAACGTTTACGTTTAATGTGATCTGATCTTCTCTGTCTCTCTGTCATTCTACTTTGAAAATCACCAGCCAGGGGATCTATATACGGTCAGCGTCCTAAGTCTCGTATTTCCTCTTGTCCCAGAGTTGATGCTCTTTATGCGAATGCCTCATCGAATGCCGTCTAATGCGCGACGAGGGGACATTAACGTTCCGTTCACTCCGCCATCATCATGTCACTATCCGGGGTAGATCAACCATGCTTGAGCTGCCCAACGAGCCTTTTGATCACCTCATAACGAACAGGAAGCCCTACCCCTAGCGCACCAACCCTCCCGCGCGCAGTATCGACAACCACCGCTGACTTGACGTTCTCTCCAGAAACTGTACAAGTCTGGAAGCACGGATCCGGGTTAGAATACCCAAAGTGGATCTTCCCTGTACCTCCCAAACTCCTGGCCGTAGTGTGCTTGTGGGTGGCCCTCGAAGGTTTGCTTCGTAATGTCGGTACCAGCGGAGAGAAGGATGGCGTTGAGCTTATTATCCAGACTTTGGTTCCGGATCGTATCTAAATCATGGGAATGGCGCCGAGGAGGTTGTTGAAGGGGTGTCACTCAAATAATTAAGAGGGCGTGGAATAACCATCACCAAAGCCTCGTAAGTGGTGACAGATGAGGTACCGAATAATGCCAGCACGGGTTATACGATCTAAAACTGAATTCCCGGAGAAACGATAACTGGTCAAGAGGATGCGTGAAAGATGGGTAGTTGCAAGTCAAGCGACTTCAATTTCGTCCACGCTATTCCCCTTCTATACACGGCGTCCATTCATCCTCAATCATGCGATATGCGTCCGCCCATGGTTTATATTTATGATCATGCCTGTTATTTTGAATCCTTCAAAGAGCGTCTTGATCATGATTGAGAATTTCAGTTACAACGCATTCTCCACTGAACCATGTCAACCCTCGCAAGCGTAAAGAAAAACAGTCATAAAGTGAAACATGCACAGTCAACGTATTCTTATATCGAAGAAAAGCGAGCCAACCGATTTCATGAGGGCCGTTGTGAGACCATCACGAAATCGCGCGTAGATGTACAATATGTATTCCTAGACTTCCACGGAAATTTATCAGCATCGATGGGAAACGTCCTCGGCGACCTAGCAGTAAGATAATTCGTCTATCTCCTGCTGTGCAGATAGGAGGCGCTTCTTTCTATTCTCAAGCCCGTTGCGTTGTTCAATGACGTCTTCTGGTTCACTCAGAAGCCTCCTGCAGCGCTCGTACCCGCCCGGCCCATCGATACCAAGTCCATTGAAAAGCACCATCGCGAGGTCGGTTGTCACTCCCCGCAGCAGAGTGCGGTCGATGCACATCGGGATGTTATCTATAAAGCGCTTGTACGCAACTATGACGTTGTATTAGCCACGACATGCGAAAACAAAAAAAGAAACGAGTGGCTTCTCAACCTTGGAAGTATGCACGAACGTCTGCCATTATTCCGATGGCTGGTTCCATAGGATCCGGTGGGAGCAGGGCAGCCAGTGAAGAAGCGTCTATCGAGCGGAGCCCAATCTTAGCAAGGGCAGAAATTGCCTCGTTAATTGCGACCTTCATGTTTGGGTTGTTGTTGTCTTCCAGGTTCTTTATGACCGAACTTTTGGACCTCAACCGAGCCGTTTTGTAGTGGCCCAAGAATTCCGAGCGATATTTTGAATAATAACGCGCGCTCATCGTGAAGGGCTCTTTTTCCTCTTCCAACAAGAAGCCGATATGTCGGGCGGCATTGTCCGCACAACTCTGTATATGAGACTGCATTATATTCCTTACATCTGATGTCAACGACGAGGGGCATATGGAGAACAAAAGACGTACCTGACTCCCTGTTTCAGATGACCATGGGTGTACTGAGAGAAGTGTTTCTCCACCAACAACTGGATACCACTGGTCAGTTCCCTCCGGGTGATGTTGAAAATTTGCCTTGAAGGATCCTCCCATTGTTCCGCGAAAGTACCAATATACTGCTTTATGACGGTATATGGGAAATGATTTGGTAACTCGCGGGTCACAGCACTGTCAAACGAAAAGTCAAGGCCCACTACCAGAAGGACTAAGGGTCACAATTTCTTACGAAGTCGCACTCTCCAAGACATCGTTGATGAAAATAGGCGAACTGCTATCACAAGGCTCTTCCTCCCACTCCTCTTCATCTGAAAGGAATGGAGGAGGTATTGGTGCAATGTCCACTGCTTGAGAACGCTCAAGTGGCAGAAAATAGGGTGCCGTGTATCGTATTGCCTTCTTGAATTCCTCTCGCGGCCCACGAAGTTTCTGTATCAAACCGTTTTCATCGGGAATACCTTCAACAAGATCCTTGATTGACAGAACAAAGGTGCCAATTAATTTCAAGATCTCGGAGACGGGCTCAGACGATGGTGGATTCGGAAGCTTAGATAGGTCATGTCGGGTCTCCGTAAGTAGTCTGTCGACTTCATCCTGCAACCCAGGAAATCTACCATTTGTTAAGTTAGAATCAAAAATCAAATGTGAAAATAACTTACCTCTTGGAAATCAAAGCACTCAACAGTTGACCCAGACGTGTCGTCAGCTTGTCAGTTCCTAAGCGACATTGGTATGACCGCTCCAAATTTGACCAAGGTTCCTTGGTTGAAAAAAACACCGCCTCTTGCTTTCTAGCTTGCTCATATGTGATTCCATTCCGGATGTTCTGAGAGTCAGGGTTCTTCACGGAGAAGTACTCAATACCTCCACCCTTTTCGCCCCTCGGGATTCTGCTTATCCAAATCGACTCTTCACCGGGAGGTATCCGGTCAGGTTTAGTGAGGACACCTATCCAGCTGTGTAAGCAATATAATGTGTATACTGTGCAACACCGAAATACCGATTGTTCGATCACCGCTTGGATTAAAGCGGGAAGCAAGCCGGTGAGCACTCTGGTTTTCGAAATCCGCTGCCACGGTGAATGTCATTGACTAAGGGGGTCATCCACGACAAAGCGAAATGCAAGCATACTTTCGCACGCGATTGTTAATAAGATGATGCAACTCTCCTTAGAGATGTACTCCTCGGCGAGCTTTTCAACCAATTTTGAGTCGTTCTCCTCTCCTCCAACAATCAAACCTGCACCTAATTAGTCCGTTTAACAGTCCTGGGTATTTGTATTACCCACCTGGCAAATCGATAAACGATAGATCATCGACATCCCTACCGCGGATCTCCAAACAAACCGAATTTGATGAGAATGACGACTCCCTCCCCTCGAGAGTGTTGGAAGGAGCATCTAAAAAATGTTCGAACGGGGTATTGGGATTGAGTATTGCACATTGTGCTCGACGAATCCGCTCGGTTACGAGAGGCTTTTCGAAAATGGGATCTCCAAATACATATTTTTCAGGTTTTGGAAGCGTCCTGCCGTCTTCATCTGTGACGATGCGCAGGGAGATGATGCACCTCCAAGGCTCAGTTGAGTGTGAGAGCTGGCATTCGGTTGGACACCTATGCGTACAGGGGATTTCTAATGAAAGCTGGTTATATGTTGGTAGTGCCTACCTTGTGCAAGTGCCAGAGGCGCGGGGTAGGGTAATACCCGATATGGCCTCTATAAGTGATGATTTTCCCGCACTCTGCGCCCCTAAGACAGCGATGGTAGGGATATCGAGGTCTAATTGTGCGCTGCAGGAGGTATGTTGAGTCACGCGACCAATGGGCCCACTGTTGTCCTCACCCTATTTCACGAAGTCGATTGACGGCATCAAGCATCTTGCGCTTGTGGGCGACGTATTGGGGGTTAGAAAGACCCACAGGGGCATCTGTATGGTCATCTCCTTCGCTGGGCGACATTTCCGAGATGCTATCGACAAAGTCCCCGATGGTGCTAGACGTAGACGTAATCATAATGATAGAAGAGGTGGTGGTGTTCAAGTTCTGTGAGGTAGGAGGGAATCCTGCCGGGACATGACCAGCGAGGAGCGAACTTTATAGGTTCCAGTGAGATGACCGAGCTAAGACGTAGATGGTGCGAAGTAGGTATCGAGCGCAGCAAGCGGTAATAGAGAAAGGAGTTCAGCGACAAAGCAGTTTTCGGGAAAGAGGCACTAACGCTTGACAAGTGATCCCAGGTAAACTGACACCCGCAGCCGCAGAACTCACCTGTCCATCCGATATCGGTGTGTGTTTCCCTTTTCCGTGGTGCGCATGATGCAAAAGGCTAGGTACGCAAAGCCAAAGCCTTCACTTGCTGCGGACCGTACACACCTACTATCATGGGCGCAGCCCTACGTACTCTCTGATCAAGAAAATAGATGACATTGTTCCCATGTGCAGTTCATCTCGGAGATATAGCCAGAGCGATGTCGCACGCAATCATGCAAGAATGTACATTACGATCCTAATAGTATCACAACCTAGAAAGGAAAGTCCAACGTCGATCAGAGCTGGTCACATGACACATGGGTACAGCAACGGGTGGCACTTGAAAGCTTGAACGCTGGTCACCACCCTGTGCTTCCGTCATAAAGCTAACGTTCATTGTTCGTTCTCACGATGCCTGAATTGATCCTCCGGTGGTATTGCGTATTGCGAGAACTCAACATTCATGGTAGAATCATTGCTCCACGCAGAATCCTACATTCGCGGGGCATCTTACTCGCGACCAGGTTTGAGAGAAAGGCGTTGATGTCTGCTCAAGCTAAACTACTTGGTCGGCTTGTATGGCGTGTTTTCCGGCACAATTAGACAATTAGGTCAAGTCATTCATTTTTGACAGGCCTCGCGAACTACGGATGAGGGCAAGGTCAGTCAGTCAGTACCCAACTTCCGGTCACTTTAGGTAAATCAATTTGGTGACGATTCCTCTGTCTCTGACATTCCGTTCAATCCGGGAGGCGCTGCGGGAATGCCAGCCCAGTAATACGGGGCAAGCTATGCTTATCGTCGACCTTTTGGCTAATGCGATCTGGTACCCTGTGGATAGTTGTCGAAACTGGCATCAACGCCGTATCGCTAAGGACTGTAAACAGTGAGATACCAATGTATTACCCGTTCGTTGTCTGAAGGCATGGTGTTTTTGCTTCCATGAAGCGACAAGGCTGCCCATGGAAGGGGCTCCTCAACGTTGTAGGCATTACATTACACGAAAACGTCGACGTGACAATCGAAGATCACTATTCGGAGTATACCCACAGTCATCTCAAGGCATGTCCATTTTCGTGTCTGCTTATCACCTTGTATTCTTTCTGGTTGACTGGTTTACGAAATGCGTGAAAGATTACATCAAAAATGGCGAGAAAGCGACGGAACGACGTTCCGTTGAGGAAGAACAAGTACTATTTGCCAAAGTGGGTACCGCCTCGAGGACACTCGCGAGGACACCGGTACGAAGCTTTCCTCCAAAGCCAAGAGAATTGCCACCGCGTCCCCGCAAGCGATGACACGAAACAATCCGAAAACGTCCGCGAAAAGGTGAGCTCTTACTAATTTGGACCTCGGACTTCCGTTCCAACCCTTCGTCGTCGCTGGCTCACCTGCCTACTATTGAATCTGCTATATTAGAACACTGGTATGGTGGTCATGGTGCCATATCCAAACCAGCGTGGCTGATGTTGTATAGTGATGAACACGGTGGCATTCACCCGCTTTGGATATCGTTCTGCGGATGTCGACCGTACGATGTCGCGTGGCAAGATCGTCGGCCTCGAGGTAGCACTCCTCGTCGACGACCCGTCCATCTGTAGATCTGGAACGTATGAAAACTGCAAAGCACGTCCGAGTGAACTAGAGGACACTTTTAAATATCACGAGTCGCGAAACTCATCACATGTGTAAAATGGGGTCAAATGGTGTACAAAGCCTGTCCGAATCTTCTGAGGGTGACAGGTGAGTTCGCTCGCCCTGGTATCATGGTAAATGCCTTGTGGCCGTGGAGGAATGGGTCGGATTTACGCCACTTTGGAATCTTACGTTTGTGGCGATGGTAATGTCATGCACAGGTACTCATGCTGATCCAAGGACACAAGACTTTGGCCCTGTGGCGAAACGTGTTCAATCTCTATCGCCCTATGTCGTTAGCTGCGTGGATGTGGCACTTATCTCCTCTCTTGGTTCTAATGTCACCGTACTTGCCTTCACGTATCTCCGAGTGATCCACCAAAGGTTCCATCAGCTGTTCTCCTTTCCTTGTGATGAGTGGCACAGGACTGCGCCCTGGTACTCTGTCCAACTATATGCCAACTCGGTCGTCTCGCTGAGCTATAAAAGACTCTTCACGTAGATTCTTTCCTTCAGAGAACTGTCTCCTTCTGCCATTTCCTCTATATCATGTCCTCGTCTGGCGGCCAAACGGATTTCGATAGTACTTCGAATATGTCTTCCGTGCATAGCGACCACGCAGACACCCCGGTGGGTCTTTCGGACCCCCAATACATTGCCCAGAAGCGCCAGATGCTGGACGCTGTGAACCGACTTCGTGCTACAGGGTGAGGATCACAACAAGCCCTGTCAACTGCTCATCTCAAGATTCTCTTTCACCCTGTAGTGCACAACTCGACCTCGACATCCCCATCATTGCTGTCTTAGGGTCGCAGAGCGCGGGGAAGTCATCATTAATAGAGGCCATATCGGGCATTACCCTTCCCCGTGCGTCTGGAACGTGCACGAGGTAGGCTTTGCTAGCCTCTGATTAATTCTCGCCACAAACCACTTGCACGCTTAGATGTCCTACGGAGTGCCAGCTTTCGCACTCCTCAGAGCCTTGGCGGTGTGTCGTCTCGCTGCGTATCGTGACAGATGAAAACGGCGGCCCCCATCCGCAACCGCATAAATGTGAATTTGGGGAGGCTATTTTCGAAAAGCCCCTCGTTACCGAGCGGATCCGCCGCGCACAATGCGCGATCTTGAATCCCGGAACCCCGCGTGAACAGTTCTTAGAGGCCCCTCCTGACGCTCCGTGTCTCAACCAGAGGCAGTTGTCATTTTCCTCGAACACGATTTGTTTAGAGATCTACGGTAGAGACGTCGATGATTTATCGTTTGTCGACCTTCCAGGTGAGTAGCCTAATTCGAATGTTGCAACCTGCCGAACGGACTAAACACGATGCAGGTTTGATCGTTGGAGGAGAACCGCGCGACTCTCAGCTCGTTCAAAAGCTTGCCGAGGAGCACATCCAAAAACCCAGTTGTATCATCCTATTGACGATCGCTTGCGAAAGTCGGTTTTCTTGTCACCTTCGTCGTGTGGCGGTTCTCTAAATGCATGACGTCTACAGCTGATTTCGAGAATCAGACCGCTCACCGCCTTGCTTCCCAATTTGATCCAAGCGGGGCTCGAACCATAGGTATTTCAATTATGCAAGATTGTTGCCTCGGGTTGTTAATCCTAACCACATCACTTAGGTGTCCTAACGAAGCCTGACCGAATACCCGCCGGAGAAGAGGCAATGTGGATCAGTAAGATCCGGAGTGGCGGAGAGGGTGGGGGGGTAGAGTACTTCTCTGTGAAGAACCCCGACTCCCAGGAGATCCGGAACGGGATCACCTACGAGCAGGCCAGAGACAAGGAAGCTGAGTTCTTCTCAACCAGGCCCCCTTGGTCGAATTTGGAGTGGCTATGTCGACGTCGTTTAGGAACGGACAAACTGACGAGACGCCTGGGAGAAGTATTGTCTCGCTTGATTTCTAAGAGGCAGGTTCCTTTCATCTTTAGCCTTCAAATTAATTTTAACACATTTGGTTAGGCTTCCCGAGTTGCTGGAGGAACTCGACAGACTACTCGCACAGACGGAAAAGGACATCTCCCGGCTCCCGGCTCCACCATCCTCCGAACCCGTTTCTGAAATCGTGAAGCTAATTAACACATTTGTTCGGTCTATCCAGCGCGTTGTTGATGGCATCCCGGATGAAGATGGTTTGCTACAAACACTCCGTGGGCCCCAGGACGATTTCAGGAGGGCAATCCGGCAGACGGCACCCTACTTTCTGCCGTTTGAGCACAATCTTGTCGATGATGTCACCGGGCCAGTGCCTCGTTTCTCCTTCCTATCAAACGAAGAGAGGGGGGAACAAGAGCCCTGTGATACCGGTTCACCGATTTTCATTGACGATGTCTTGAAGAGGGCAGACTCGTGAGTTAGCAAGTATTTCGTTTTTCCCTCTGAACCTTGACTCTTTGTATGCAGTGCGGTGACCCGCGAGCTTCCAGGACACTACCCATATATCGTCATAAAACAGTATATTGTCGATTTCGTGGAGCGATGGGAGGACCCCTCAAGAAAGTTCTTTGACGCCACGAAGAAGGAACTCAACAGTCGCATTCAGCAATTGGTGGAAGAGCAATTTTCGCAGTATACCTATGGTCATCTCAAGCAAGGAGTCAGGTACGCTTCTTGGTCTAGACATATGCTTCTATCGTTGACGCAAACTACCAGGAATGTAATGCAATCCCATATACAGAGATGGGCGGACGCCGCAACGCAACACATTGGTTGCTTGCTGGAAAACGAACGTGAACCATTCACCAAGAATGTTCACTACTACACCGAGTATCGCGCGAAATTCCTGCATCATTACAAAAGGGATCGCCTTATGTCCACAAGTACGGTCGTAAGGAATCTGGATTCAGACAACATGGATCGAAACATGAGTATCGCACTCAACCAGGCGATTTCGTCCCTTGCTCAGCTTGGACTAGGCTCGGTAGATCCCTCATCACTAGTTGCTCTCCTTCCATCAGACCCTATGGAACCAGCCATCGGTATAATGGCAGACGTTCGTGGTTACTTCCAAGGTCGAGATTCCTCGTTTCTCTGACTTACACATTCCATGGACTAACGCTACGTCAAAGTTGCCTACAAGCGCTTTGTAGATAACATTCCGATGTGCATCGACCGCACTTTGCTGCGGGGAGTGACAGCTGGCCTCGAGGCGGCGCTTTATGATGGACTCGCTATCGATGGGCCTGGAGGGTACGAGCGATGTAGGAAGCTTCTGAGTGAGCCGGGGGACATTGTGGAACGCAGCAGCGAGTTAGAGGGGAGGCGACAGCGCCTCGTATTGGCACGAAAGGAGTTGACTGAATTGTTTGATTGATTCGTCGCCGTAGCCGTAGTACGTAGTAGAAGTTGACTGTGACTGTCTTGGTGTTGGTGTACATATGTGTAGATGCATGTGCCTTCTTCCCCTGTCGATAACGATATCCGCAGCTATTCCGCAGTACTCTGATTGTACCTCTTTTTGTTTTCTGTATGCCTTCGTCGCTGCGGATGTCGGGTAATGGATCCACACTTAACACGGGCGCACCGATCCACCCAGACCCAGGACCGTTAGGTTGTGGCACCCCATGCATATTACAGAAGAACCCCTTCTCGTGTGTTTTTTCCTTATCCCCCTCTCTTCATTTTCATTGACCATTATTCTCCGTATAGCCAACATCCCCTCACATCACCATCACCGACGCGGACCCAGAGCCTTTGCCCATAGCTGCTCCACCTCTGCCCACGTCGCAAACAGAGCCTGTGCCCGCTCCAAAGAAGAAAAAAAAGAAGAAAAAAACAGAGCCTGTGCCCGTAGCTGCTCCACCTCCGCCCACGTCGCAAGTAGAGCCTGTGCCCATAGTTGCTCCACCTCCGCCCACGTCGCAAACAGAGCCTGTGCCCGTAG
>WNFR01005356.1_pt1 | contig 28486 bp, 23 predicted proteins | sample 5400221 | NCBI WGS metagenome assembly WNFR01 (sample SAMN13153357, study PRJNA577476) | soil metagenome | isolation source: 40 cm soil under Madrone tree | place: USA:California | collected 2016-06-14
CATTGACTTCGAACTCGCCTTCGTCGGTGAGCAAGCGCAGGGCGCGCACTTTCGTGTCCGATTTTCGGGACCCACCCGCCAACGCAGATGGTACTGACAACCCCGCAAGTTCTTCTCGTCCGAGCGGCGTGATTGAAACAGTCTGTTCGACGGAAGCGTTGATGCCGGCGGGCAGCGCCGCGCGCATTACTTCGCCCCAGGGCGCGGCGTAGTAATCGGCGACCCAACGCGTGATCTCCAGAACCTCCGGGGTCAACGGCGGATCTACGTCCAACAATTCCTGGACGTCTTTTATTTCCGACTCGATCAGACTGGTGCCGGTTCTCAGGTGCGGCAGCAACGCCACGATGTAGCCGGTGGTGGGTTTTCTGCCGAGCTGGACCATCACGCGTGAACCGACGTGCGCCGCTTTCTGCATCGCGGCCGTCAGGCGATACGTGTACGTCTTCGTGAGATGCACCGCAACGGCGACCTGCGCGTACTGCGGCGCGACTTCGTTTCTGGAAGATTGAGGTGCCGAGGTCATCGAAGATGCGCGATTCGGATTGCGCGGGGAAGGTTAGCGCGAAGTGCGTCGCTATTGAAAGTGCGGTTCGATTAAGAATCCAAACGCGTCGGCGTCGTGGTGTCGAGGTAGTCGCGAACCTTCTTCAGGTCTTCCCAGGTTTCGCGCTTTTTCGAAGGATCGCGCAGCAGATAAGCGGGATGAAAAGTCGGCATGACTTTGATGCCGCGAAAGTCCTGGAACTGTCCTCGCACGCGCGTGATGCCCTCGCGCACTTCAAGGAGATTGCGCAGCGCGGTGTTTCCCATTACAACGATCACGTCGGGCTGCACGGCGGCGATCTCGCGAAACAGAAACGGCCGGCAAATGGCGGCTTCTTCGAGTGTCGGCTGCCGATTGCCCGGCGGCCGGCAACGATTGACGTTTCCGATCAGGACCTCTTCGCGCTTGAAACCAATAGCTTCGATAATCTTTGTCAGCAACTGACCGGCGCGGCCTACGAATGGTTTGCCCTGCGCGTCTTCGTCAGCGCCGGGAGCTTCGCCGACAAACATTAAACGCGCCTGGTGATTTCCATGAGTATTGACGACCTGCGTGCGTCCTTCGCACAAACCGCAGCGCTTGCAGTCGCCAATGTCGCGCCAAATGTCTTCCATGCTCTCTTTGGTTTGGAGTTGAGACAGAGAGGGCCTTGGTTGAGCGAGGTCGCCGAACAAAGAATCTTGCAGCATAGGATCGCGGGCGGCGACTGCTGCCGGCTGAAGGATCTCCACGGGCTTCGCGGTGACTGATTGGAGCGGCTGAGCCTTTGCTTGCGTCTCGCGCACAGCCGATGTTCCATGCGGGGTTATCGCGGGTTCCACGGTCTCGACCCCAAGCTCGCCAAAGTAACGCGAGTACTCGCGCGTTTCGCGCAGCAACTCGAGCAGTTCGCTCGTGGTCGGGTCGGCACTCATGGGCTTTAGAACTTAGCGACTTTCTCCGGAAGCGGTTTTGGCCGTCACGTTCGCGCGGCGGAGCCTTACAACTTCATCAAGAATTCGATGGGCCGCCTCGAGCTTGGACATCAATGGCAACTGGATTGGGTCCGGCTGGTCGCGGGCCATAATAACGATTGCATTGTTCTCGGTATCGAAACCTGAATCTGCGCGGGAGACATCGTTGGCGACGATTGCATCAAGGCCCTTCGCGGTCAGTTTTTCCCGGGCGTTAGTTAGCAGGTCATCGGTTTCAGCCGCGAAGCCCACGATGATCTGGCCGTTGCGGCGCGATTGGGCTACTGAGCGCAGGATGTCTGGCGTGCGCTCGAGTTTCAATTCCAACTCCGCTTCCGACTTCTTAAGCTTCGATGGCGATGCCTGCTTAGTGCGATAGTCGGATACGGCAGCCGCGGCGATGAAGACAGTTGCAGTGTTGCTTTCGCGCGCGACGGCCCGATGCATTTCTTCGGCTGAACCAACGTTGATGATACTAACCCCGGCTGGCGGAGCGACGCTGGTTATGCCGGTGACGCAAGTGACTTTCGCGCCACGATCCAGCGCGGCCGAGGCCAGCGCGAAGCCCATGCGGCCCGATGAACGATTTGAGATGAACCGAACCGGATCGATTGGCTCACGCGTCGCACCGGCCGTGATCAGAATGCTTTCGCCTGTTAGATCTCGATTAGCGGAGCCGCGATTCGTAATCGCTTGAGCTCTGCTGCTCAGAATCTCCAGAGCGACTGCCACGATAGCGTCAGGCTCGCTAAGTCTGCCCGGGCCAATTGTGCCGCAGGCCATCTCGCCTTTGTCGGGCTCGATTATGTGCACTCCATCGGCGCGCAGTTTCTGAAGATTGCGCTGAGTCGCGGGGTGCTCCAGCATGGACGTGTTCATGGCCGGCGCGACCACCACCGGAGCCGTGCACGCCAGATAGGTCGTGGTCAAAAAGTCATCGGCAACCCCATTGGCGAACTTTGCGAGCGTGTTGGCAGTTGCGGGCGCGACCACGAAGAGGTCTACCGTTTGCGAGAAGGTGATGTGGGCGATCGGATCAGGATTATCGGGTGCGTAGTCGTCCACTACGACGTGAGAGCCAGAGAGAGCGCGAAATGTCAGCGGTTGAACAAATTCGCAGGCATGGCGCGTCATGGCGACTCGTACTTCACAGCCCGCACGCTGTAATCCGCGGAGCACCTCGATGGCTTTGTAAGCAGCGATGCCGCCGGTTACGCCAAGCGCCACGCGCTTTCCAGAGAAGTCCTTGCTGTTAGAATCGCCGCTCACCTTTGAAATTGAAATGTAACACTGCTGAATGGGAGGCGCAATACAGCCTGATCAGTGCGCGAGTATAATCCGCGGACACTAATACGAAAGTATGAACTGGTTTGCCGTTGGGGTATGCGTTAAAGTATTTGCGGACTGACGTTTGATGAGGGTAGTTCGATGGTTAAGTTGAGCGCACTTGCGCGGCTCTTGTTTGCATGTTCGATTTTGTTGGCGCTGGGTGTGGTGACCCAGGGTCAATCAAATGGCGACAACGGATCGAGCTTTGGCCCGGTGATGCGAGCCTATCTCGGCTACCTAAGCAACGAGCAAGAAGTAGTTGATGACCGAAATAGTCGAAGAGAGATCTCCGCGGCTTATTACCATCGCAATTCAAATCGAATCCGAGCGCTGAGGCAGATGGCGATCAAGTTGGTCCGCGATAGCGGAAACGATTACGTACCTGAACTCGAAGCCGTGGCCGTAGACGAGCTTCGTACGCTGTTTGAGAAGCCGCCGAATCCAGCAGCCTTTCGTCCGAACGAGGTTCTGGCGAACAAGTTTAGATTTCTGGGTGTAGCGCACGCGGGTGAGGTGTTTTATCTGTTTGCGAGGCTCGACCCGTACGAGCAGGCTGAGCTGATGCAGAAGCAAAGTGTAGACGTCTCGCGATCGGCCTTGCCACAGAATGTTAATGCTGCGGATACGAAAGGTCAGGGCGCTGGTCAGACTGTGACGCGGCCACGTCGTGCGATTCCCAGGTAGCCTGGGGGAGTCTTTTCGCCCCCGGGTTTATCTGGTTTTGCTCGCGATTATTAGAGAATAACGGAACAACCTCGGGACCCATCCGAACCTCTCCGAGGAAGAGTTAATCTTGACCGACCGCGGCAAAAGGTAGTGCTCCGTTAGGCTGTTGCGGCATTGCCAGCGGTGCACTAGCCCGACTGTAAGGGAGGGCTCCCACCCGAATTGCAACTGAGCCCTCCCTTACAGTCGGGCTAGTGCACCGGCAACACACTAACGGAGCACTACCCGGCAAAAAAAGCCCTTTACAGCGGAGCAGGTGCGTGTTATCTTTCCCGAAAGCTGGAGAATATAGTGGCTTAGACCTTGTAACCCAAGGTATTAGCTGTTGACACGGGGGCTGGAGTTCATGTAAAAAGACATAGACTTTTATGGCCTGTAAAGGCCTAGCCTTCATTGATTAAGAAATCGCGCGCGCGCGCGGATTTGGTTCTTTGACGGATGTAGCGTTGCCGTCTACTGCGAGGCTAAAGTCGATCGCAGTTTGCTTGTACAAAACTTGTTCACTTCTACTGGAGGAAATGATGATTAGCAGAACTTGGAGCCGTAAGTCCATCGCATTCTGTATCGCGGTTGCCGTGTTAAGCGTTTACTCGATGGTGGCGCTGGCATCGCCAGGGCAGAAGGGACCATCGGGCGAGCTTTCGGTTTCCGGTCAGGTCACCGTGAATGGCCAGGCCGCAATCTCGGGCGCTACAGTTTTCTCTGACAGCGTAATCGCAACTGCAGCGAACAGCAGCGCGACGATTAGTTTGGGGAAACTGGGCCGGGTCGAGCTGTTACCGAATACCGCGATTAAGCTCAGCTTCAGCGACGCCAATATCTCCGGTTCGCTTGAAGCGGGCCGCGTTCAGGTCTCGACGCTCGCGGGGACGTCGGCGATCGTTACCACAAAGGATGCCGCGGCGGTCTCAGACGCGCATCAAGCTGCGACGTTTATGATTGATGTCGAGTGCGGGAACACAATCGTCGCTTCCCAGAGCGGTCTTGTTGATTTGCGGGCCGGTGGGAACACGAAGGCCGTGGCTGCGGGAACTTCTGAATCTGCAGGTACAGCACAGCCCGGATCGCGATGCACGCGTTTGACCAGGAACGACTCCTTCGGCAAGTTGAGCGGTGGCGCTCTTGCAGCCCTGTTGCTCGCCGCCGGTGGCGCCGTCGCCGCAGCGTTTATCGCCGCAACGCATAACAATGATTTGAACTTCGGCGGCAGTGTTACGGTCGTTAGCCCGACGAAGTAACTTCTGCTCAAAACTGGCTGCTGGCGTGCCTGGCGCGCGGCAATTGACTACAACCTTGCGGGTCACGCGACCACCGAGCGCGTGACCCGTAAGTTTTAGTTTGGACCCCACTAAGTCTTAACCCGAAATGCACATAGCCGTCATTGGCTCCGGCTACGTTGGACTGGTCACCGGAGCATGCTTCGCAGAATTCGGCGTTGATGTTACGTGCGTAGACACGGACGCCGAAAAGATCACCCGGCTCGCTCAGGGCCAAATGACAATCTACGAACCCGGCCTGGATCAGCTGCTCAAGAGGAATCTGCAAGCGAGCCGGCTAAGTTTTACTACAGACGTAGAGTCGGCGATCAAAGAGTCGCTGGTGATTTTCCTCGCGGTCGGCACTCCGCCCAAAGACGACGGATCCCCGGATTTGACCCACGTCGATGAGGCGGCGCGCGCCATCGCCGCCGGCATGAATGACTACAAAGTTGTGGTCACCAAATCAACGGTTCCGGTTGGAACCGGCAATCGTTTGGCGACGCTCATCCGCGAACACCAGGCTACTCCAGTCCAGTTTGGCATTGTTTCAAACCCGGAATTCTTGCGAGAAGGCGCTGCGATTAGTGATTTTATGCGCCCTGATCGCGTCGTAATCGGGAGCGCCGACGCCAGGGCGATCGAAGTGATGCGCGATCTATACCGGCCGCTTTACTTGATCGAAACGCCTTTCGTGATTACGTCGGTTGAGGGCGCGGAGCTGATCAAGTACGCCGCCAATGCCTTCCTGGCAACCAAGATTTCTTTTATCAACGAGATCGCAAATCTTTGCGAGAAAATTGGCTGCGACGTGCATGAGGTAGCGCGGGCTATTGGCATGGACCGCAGAATTGGCGCCAAGTTTCTTCATCCGGGGCCCGGGTTTGGAGGCTCATGTTTCCCAAAAGATGCGCGGGCGCTATCGTCAATTGCCCAGCGGTACTCCTGCGAGACGCGAATTGTCGATGCCGTAATCGAAGTTAACCAGCTCCAGCGCCAGTCGATGGTGCCCAAGATTGAAAGGCTGGCCGGGGGACTTAAGGGAAAGCGAGTCGCAGTACTTGGCCTGGCGTTCAAACCCGAAACGGATGACATTCGCGAGGCGCCCGCGCTCGACATTATTCGCGGGTTAATCGACCGCGGCGCCACGGTTAGCGCCTATGACCCGGTTGCAAGCCCGGCGGTCGAGAGGCTGCTGCCCCAAATCGAATACGCCGCGGACGAGTACGCGGCGGTTACGGCAGCTGAAGTGCTGGTTTTTGTGACCGAGTGGAATCAATTTCGCGCCCTGGACATGGAACGCATTCGCGCTTTGATGAAGACACCAAGGATCGCGGACTTGCGCAACATTTACGAGCCTACCGATATGCGCGAGTTGGGATTCGAATACGTTGGCGTCGGAAGATAGGTGCGTTCCTAATCGAGCGTCATTCCGAGAAAATTGCCCGGCCTCAAGAGACAGCCACTAGATCAGGAGAGTCTGCCCCAGAAACGAAAGCTGAAGAACATCCATGGCTCTTTCCGGCATTGCCCTGGTAACAGGTGGGGCGGGTTTCATTGGTTCCCATATTGCGGAAGCGCTCGCAGCGCGCGGCGCGTCGGTACGGGTGATCGACAATCTCAGCACCGGTCATCTGGAGAATATTGAGGCGATCGGCGCGAAGATTGATTTCATCAGAGGCGATCTGGCCAACGACGCAACCGTTCGCAAGGCGGTCGAGGACGTGGAAATAATTTTTCACGAGGCCGCGTTACCGTCGGTGCCTCGTTCGGTTGTTAACCCGCGCGAAACTCACCTTGCTTGCGTTGACGGCACTTTCAATCTGCTGCTGGCGGCAAAGGAAAAGCGGGTGCGGCGCTTAATCTATGCAGCGTCGAGCTCAGCTTACGGTGACCAGCCAACTCTGCCTAAGGTCGAATCCATGCGACCAGAGCCGCTTTCCCCTTACGCCGCAGCAAAACTTGTCGGCGAATACTACTGCCAGGTCTTCACGCGCACCTACAATTTCGAAACGATTTGCCTCCGCTACTTCAATGTGTTTGGCCCTCGCCAGGATCCTGGTTCACCTTACTCGGGCGTGGTCTCGCGTTTTATCGATTTCCTGATGAAAGGAGAGCGACCAGTGATTTATGGGGACGGTGAGCAGACTCGCGATTTCACTTACATATCCAATGCAGTCGAAGCCAACTTGCTGGCCGCGGAAGTGGATAAGGGAATCGGAGAAGTAATCAACATTGCCAACGGCGCACAGGTGACCATCAATGAACTCTTTCGACGCCTGAAAGAGGTCACGGGCCGCGACGATATTGAGCCGGAATACAAGGAGGCGCGGACCGGCGACATCCAGCACAGCCTTGCAGATATCAGTCGCGCGCGCGAGTTACTGGGCTATGCGCCGAAGATTGGCTTAGCGCAAGGACTGCAGGCAACCGCTGAATGGTTCGCCGCCCGAACTTAGGATCAATGGCCCTGCGATAGCTTGCCGATCAGCGCGAACATTGGCATGTACATCGCGATGACAATCGATCCGATTGTTACTCCAAGAAATCCAATCAAAGCAGGTTCAATCAAAGTTAGCATGTTGGCAATGCCCTCTTCGACTTCCTGTGCATAGAAGTCCGCAATCTTGCCGAGCATTGCATCGAGCGCGCCCGTCTGCTCGCCGATACCCACCATCTGGGCGACCATATGCGGAAAAATCTCCGCCGCCCGCAAAGGCTCGACGAAACTCTTGCCCTGCTCGACAGCCGTGCGAATGTTTATGATGGCCTCTTCGATCACCGTATTGCCGGCGGTGCGTGCAGTGATGTCCAGCGATTGCAAAATCGGCACACCGGAAGACAACAGCGTGGACAGTGTCCGCGAAAAGCGCGCGATCGCGATCTTCAGCAGGATCGATCCGATGACCGGCACCTTGAGCAATATCGTATCAATTCGTTTTCGTCCCTTTGGAGTCTTGCGGTAAAAGTGTATCGCCACGACGACGCCAATGATGACCACCAACGTGCACAAGCCGCCCCAGCCCGCCAGAAAGTTGCTGATTCCAACCACGATGCGCGTTGGCAGGGGAAGGGGTTCGCCTGGTCCAAGCAGCCCAAGAAAGATCGACTGGAACTGTGGGATAACGACGATCATGATCACCGCGACAGCGATGATCGCGAGCAGGATTACCGCGGCCGGATAGATCATCGCCGACATCACGTCCCGTTTTAATTTCACGACCTTCTCGATAAACGTTGAAAGCCGCTGCAAGATCAGATCGAGAATACCGCCGGTTTCGCCAGCTTCGACCATGTTCGAATAGAGCTGGTCGAATACCCGAGGATGACGGCTCATTGCGGCTGCAAGAGTAGAACCCTCTTCGACGTCTTGCCGCACCTGGGCCAGCACTTGCTGGAAATACTTGTTCTGTTGCTGCTGCGCGAGGATATCCAGGCATTGAACCAGCGGCAATCCGGCATCGATCATGACGGAGAATTGGCGCGTGAAGATCGCCAGGTCCTTCGAATTGACTTTCCGGCGGCCCACCAGCTTCGGAATTCCGATCTCTCGGCCCTTCTCTTTCACCGAAGTCAGAGTCACTTGTTCGCGACGCAGGATCTGCTGCAGCGCCTCGCGGTCGTCGGCGACGCGCTCGCCCGCCACGATCTCGTTCATCCGGTTGCGACCTTTAAAAACGTAGGTTGGCATTTCTCAGCACTCCGTTTCTGGGTATTCAGGGTTCGTAGTCAGTTCTCTCGTTGGGCCAGTGTGAAGGTTCCCACTGGCAGTTCAGGGAAGTCGTTACTATCTCCTTGGAGCTACTCGACCCGGCTGTCCATAGGTTCCGGCTGGCACACCGGGCCTGGGTTGGGAACCGTTTCCGTTGTTTATGCCGGACCCCCGCTCGATCAAATCGCGGAGTTCATTAACATTGGACGTGCGTTGCATGGCGACATCCCGGCTAATCAGCCGCTTATGGAACAGGGTCGCCAATGACTGGTTGAAGGTCTGCATTCCGTGGACGTCCTGGCCAGTCTGCATCATCGAATAAATCTGGTGGACCTTGTCTTCACGAATCAGATTTCTGATTGCCGAATTGGGAATCAGAATCTCCATCGCCAGCGCTCGGCCGCGGCCGTCCGCGCGCGGAAGCAGGGTCTGGCAGAGAATGCCTTCCAGCGTCAGCGACAACTGGGCGCGCACTTGCGCCTGCTGCATTGAGGGGAAGACATCGATGATGCGATTGATAGTCGAAACGGCCGAGTTTGTGTGCAGAGTCGCGAACGTCAAGTGGCCCGTCTCGGCAATTCTTAGCGCCGATTCTATCGTCTCCAGGTCGCGCATTTCGCCGACCAGAACGACATCAGGGTCCTGCCGCAGAGCTGTGCGCAATGCTTGAGCAAAACCCTTAGTGTCAGCGTTTACTTCGCGCTGGTTCACAATGCAGTTCTTGTGGTTGTGAAGAAACTCAATTGGGTCTTCGATGGTAAGAATGTGTTCGTGGCGCTCTTTGTTTATCTTGTCGATTACGGCCGCGAGCGTAGTCGATTTACCGGAACCCGTGGGGCCGGTAACCAGCACCAGGCCGCGTGGCTTGTCGCAAAGGTCTTTCACGACGGTCGGTAGACCCAATTCTTCGAACGACTTGATCTCATAGGGAATCGCTCGGAACACTGCCCCGACGGCGCCGCGCTGGTTGAAAATGTTGGCGCGAAAGCGGGACAGGCCTTTGACACCGAACGAAAAATCAAGCTCCAGATTTTCTTCGAAGCGATGTTTCTGCGCGTCGGTGAGCACGGAGTAGGCGAGTTGTTTTGTTTCTGAAGAAGTGAGCAGGTGATAGCCGTCTAACGGCCGAATTTGGCCGTGAACACGAACCAACGGCGGTGTGCCCGTCGTTACATGCAGGTCCGAGCCGCCAAGCTCGGAGAGCTTGTGCAACAACTCTGAGAGAGAGATTTGCTGTGGATTTTCCATGGTCTCTTTTTTCCTTAGGACAGCGCCTCGACGAACCCGTTGGTATCGGTGAGGACGAGTCACTTAGCAGCGCGGCGGTTTGCCTCCATCGGACGGAAGTTGGAAAGAAACAACTCGGCATCAGCCGTGAGCTTTTCAGTAAAGCTGCCCGCCGTGTGAGTTGTCAGGGAATAGATGCGACCGTCGACCTCGGTAAAGTAGAAGTTCCAGACTTGCTCGGGTTTGCCGTCGCTCGTTGGCGGAGTCTGCGCAATGACCTGAAAGATGCGGCGGCCATGAATGTCGCGCTGGCGGTCATTGATCACCCAGCCACCGGAGCTAATCATCCTGTCAATGACGGTGCGTCGCAGATCGCTGAATGACACGCCTCCCAGCATGTTGCGCTGTTCGCGTCCGATGGGCTGATTCCCGTTTGTCGAAGCAGGAACAGCAACCGCCAGGGTTGCATTGGCCTCAGGCATGCCGCTCGGCGACATGATGCGGAAACTGGAAGCGCCATTGTTCGTTGACCCAGGCGACCAACCTTCGGGCAGGGGAATAGCAAAAGCGCCATCGCGATATACACCCCCGGGAAGCGCGGTCGGCAAAGCTGCGTGGTTGTCAGAAGTCTTTGCTACCGCCGAGGGCGTTACACCACCCCGTCGCTGTGCCAGTAACTCGCGCCTTCTAGCCAGCAGTGCCCGCCGACGGCGCATCATTGCACGGTGGCGGCGCCACCAGGCCCTGGAATGACGGGCATGATGGGAACTCGCCGCAAACTGAAATCTAAGGTTATGCGCTGTCGAGGTTGCCAATGGCAGAATAACGACCAGCGCGGCCAACATACTTAAAGAGAGAGCGATTCTACGCAACATATGTCACCCCTTTTTTTAGGCCACCGTCTCGCGGAGAACTTCCTCGATGGTGGTAACTCCGTTTCGTATCTTTTGTAGACCGGACTCGCGAAGCGTAATCATGCCGTCCTCAATCGACTTCTTCCGAAGTTCGAGCGAGGAGGCGCCGATTAGAATCAGTTCGCGAATTTCGTCTGTTATTTCCATCACCTCATAAAGGCCAATCCGACCCTTGTAGCCAGTATCGTTACAACTCGGGCAACCGCGGCCCTTGTACGTCTTCATCTTGCCCGCCTCTTCGGCGGAAAAACCGATCTCGATCAGGGCTTCGATCGGTGTGGGATGATCCTTTTTGCAATCCTTGCAGACCCGCCTAATCAGGCGCTGGGCTTGAATGAGATTGACGCTGGTGGCCACGAGGAATGGTTCGATACCCATGTTCATTAGCCGAGAGATGGTTGAAGGAGCGTCGTTGGTGTGAAGAGTAGAAAGAACAAGGTGACCCGTGAGGGCGGCTTTAATGGCTATCTCGGCGGTTTCGAAATCACGAATCTCGCCGACGAGAACGATGTTTGGATCCTGTCGCAGGAAGGAACGCAACGCGGCCGCAAAGTTCAGACCGATTTGCTCCTTCATCTGAACCTGGTTCACGCCCGGCAAGTTGAATTCGACCGGGTCTTCTGCGGTCATGATGTTTGTTGAGACGGTGTTGAGCGATTGGAGCGCGGAATAAAGGGTGTTGGTTTTACCGCTCCCGGTCGGCCCGGTCACGAGTACCATTCCGTATGGCCTCGCAATGTTACGCTGAAACTTGACCAGAGACTCGGGCTCGAATCCGAGATTCGTCATGTCAAGCATCAGTTTCTCTTTGTCGAGCAGGCGAAGCACAACCTTTTCGCCGAAAAGGGTCGGCAGGGTGGAAACGCGAAAGTCGAGTTCGCGCGAGCGAGAGTCGACCTTGACTCGTATCTTGATGCGCCCGTCCTGAGGCAAGCGCTTCTCGGAGATATCGAGCTTCGCCATGATCTTGATCCGCGAGATCAGGGCGTCGCGCATCTTTAGCGGCGGATGCATCACATCGTAAAGGACGCCGTCAATGCGGAAACGGATGCGGAGCTCTTTTTCGTATGGTTCAACGTGAATGTCTGACGCTCCGCGCCGCAACGCGTCAACGAGGAGGACATTGACCAGACGCACGACTGGTGCGTCTTCACTCATCCGAGTGAGGCTGGAGAGGTCGATCTCTTCGTTGTCTTCGAAGACCTCAACTTCGCTGGCGAGGGTCTCTTGATCGAAGTCCAGACTGTCGAGTGAAACAAGGTCAGCGTGGGAGAAGCCGTTGCCATTACTGCTTTCGACCGCCAGATCCGGCGCGACAGCGGCCAGCTCAATCTCTCGCGACGTGCTGTAGTACTTCGCGACTGCCGCCTGCACACTGGCCTCGGCAACAACGACTGGTTCGACGTTGAGGCCGGTCATGAACTTAATGTCGTCCATCGCGAAGACGTTCGTGGGATCGACCATTGCCAGCGTGAGCGTCGCGCCAACGCGCGACAACGGCAGGACGGAGTACTTCTGCGCGACTTCCTGTGGAATGAGTCTCAGGACTGAGTCATCGATGTCGAAGAGTTCCAGATTAACCGACGGAATGCCGTACTGTCGCGACAACACGGCGGTGATTGTGTCGTCGGAGACCAGCCCCAGCTTGACCAGGTTGAAGCCCAACCTGCCGCCATGCTCACGCTGATAATCCAGCGCCTGACGCAAGTGTTGGGGACTGATTAGGTTCTCGCGGACGAGAATTTCGCCGAGTTTAGCGGACATTTTGTTCGGTTCGTATTTCCGGTGTCTGCCGAAAGCAACAACGAGACTTAGAAGTGGTGGGATTTAGGGCCGGCCTCTGGACGTGGCCGAAGCCTGAAACAGAGCAAGCAGCGGCGATAAACACCGTTGCGTCTTGCATCTTACCGCTCAACGTCCACAGTGTCAATAAAATGTTGGGGCGGCGAATACGCGGGGCTGGAAACGAGTGAATTCCATTCCACCCAGGGCGCGCTGGTCGCTCGTGCTCTGGGAGGCCCCACGTGGCTGGTCTGACCGCTGAGTCCGCCAGCGCGTGAGTGGTAAGTAAAGTTCTTGACATGCATATGATGGGGGTATAGCATGCCGGGCTCATAAAGTAGCTTGGGTTTTTGGTGAGGATAGCGGGGTTTATTCGGCGGTTGGTATTGAGTAGTCGGGAGTAGCTCGACTCGAGAGAGGGTTCCTCAGAGATTGTTTTGACGGGTGTAGCTCATCGGCCGTCGTAGGTTGCAGGGGCAGCAGGGTCAGACCAATACGTAGGCTAGCCCGCGCTTAGGATCTTGATCGAAGCCGGCTTCGTGATTATGTGGGAGGAAATGACGATGGCTAGATTCCATTTTGCGTGTTACCTGGCTTTGGCTGCGGGGTTGGCGATGCTAATTCCCATGGTAGCCGCAGCGCAGGAGTTTCGAGGCTCGATTACGGGTAGAACGTCCCAGCGACGACGACTACCAACGGTGAGGGCAGTTATGATTTTCCATTGTTGATTTCTGGCAAGTACTCATTGAGCGTAACGGCCCAGGGTTTCAGCACCGCGACGCGCGACGGCATAGAGGTGCGCGTGGCCGACAAGTTGACCGTCGACGTCCAACTGCAAACAGTTGGGGTGACCGGGATGGTCACAATAGTCGCTGGCAATGCGCTTGAAACTGGATACGTGAGTACCGGCGCAACGATAGAGAGAAAGCAAATCGCTGAGTTGCCTTTGTCAGAGGGGACAGCTTACCAGTTGGCGACGCTGGCGCCCGGAGTGGTCTACACGGGCAATCCGCAGTTCACTGCGCCTATCTCGAATGGGAATCTCGCAGCATTTCGGTCGAATGGAGCACCGGCCCAAAATCAGATCACGCTTGACGGTTCGCCGAACTACGCTTTCGATTTCGCGGTGGGTTTTTCGCCGCCGGCGGATGCGGTGCAGGAGTTCAAGATCCAGACGAACACGTTTGATGCTCAGCAAGGATACTCGGCGGGAGCCACGGTCAACGTGGCGGTCAAGAGTGGAACGAACACTGCGCACGGTTCGATTTACTATTTCAACCGCGACCGCAGTCGCACGGCGAACAACTATTTTTCGAACAAGAACGGGCAGGCTCGGCCGGTAAGAACATATCATCGCTTCGGTGGCGTATTAAATGGACCTGTCTATATACCGAAGCTCTACGATGGTCGCAACAAAACGTTCTTCCTCTTTTCGTATGAACGGCTGCTGGACAACACGGCTGAGCCGCAGGCGTTCACCGTACCTACGGCCGCGATGAGGAATGGGGACTTCTCAGCGTTGATTGTCGATCCGACCAATATCAATTCTCTGGATAGTAGCGGGGTTCCGAGAAACATCGTGATCTACAATCCGTTTTCGGGAACAACCAGCGGTAGCAATGTTGTGCGCACGTCGTTTGGCTGTCCGACATCCGGAGCGGTACCGGTGGGTTGCAATATCATCCCGTCCAGCTTCTTTAATCCGGTGGCTGTTGCGTTGCTCAAATATTATCCAATGCCCAACACCACCGGCATTGCAAACGGGACTCAACTTAACTATTTCTCGAACGTAATCCGGCACGAGAAATACCGAGCCTGGCTGACGCGCATCGACCACAAGATTAGCGACCAGCAATCAATCTTTGGGAAGTATTATCACAGCTTCAATCCCGAAGACCGCTACGACTGGGCCCAGGACTCGCAGAATAGTTTCATTAATGGGGTCTCGATTACTCAGGGCTTCGAAGATCGAACCAACGACGGCGGAAACATCGATTACACGAACGTCTTATCTGCGACAACCGTTTTCGACGTTCGCGTGAGCTTTAATAAGTTCACTCAGGAGCGGCATCCCGCCTCCTCGCTTGATCCATCCACATTACCGTTTAGCGCTCAGGCTCTGGCGGCGTTTCGGGGGTATCAATACTTTCCGATGATCGAGATTAGAAGCCTGGACGCGATTAGGCCGATTCGTGCCGACCTCGGCTCAATGCGGTCAGATTGGAATGCGGGTCGGCTTCGTCCGTTCATGATGGGCTCAGTTCAGCCGATGTTGACAAAGATCTTCGGCAACCATAGCACTAAGTTTGGTTGGGACTTGCGTATCGTGCGAGAAAACTTCATCAGCAACGGGTACCAGGGAAGCCGTCTTTTCTTTGACGGTACTTACACCAGTCCGGCCTCCAACTCAAATGCGACCGCGCGCAGCGCGTTCGGTCGCGACATCGCCGCCTTCCTGCTGGGCACAGCCACGACTGGCTCTGGCTCGACTGCAAGTCAGATCGATAATTCGATCAATTATTCCGTTCAGTCTGTCTATCACGGATTTTTCTTCCAAGACGATTGGCGGATCACGCCCAAGCTCACGTTGAATCTGGGACTGAGATACGAACTCGAAGGGGGACTGACGGAACGCTACAACCGCATTCAGCGCGGGTTCGATCTAACCACGGCGAGTCCAATCGACGCACCAGCGCGCGCCGCATACACCACAGCGTACAACGCTACTCCGGCTAATTTCCTTCTACCGCCCGATCAATTCCACGTTATTGGAGGCTACACATACGCCGACGGCAGTAATCGCGCGGGATGGACTACCGACCGCACTAACTATGAGCCGCGCTTCGGTATTTCCTACGCCGTCAACCAAAGAACTGTAATCCGGGGCGGCTTTGGAGTTTTTATGGCCCCTCATCAAAGCGAGATCCAAGCGCTCGGCCTTCAGCAGGGCTTTGCCGGGACGACGCCGTTTGTGGCTACCAATAATAATGGTCTGACCTTCGTCGCAACCTTAACTAATCCATTTCCCAGTGGGGTAACCGCGTCGCCCGGCTCCAGCCAGGGTTTGCTAACAGCCACCGGAATCGACGTCGGCACATCGGACGCGCCCGCGCTTCCGGTTAATCGCAAGAATGCCAAGTTCGCGCGGGTGGTCGTTGGGATCCAGCGAGAACTTCCAGCGCACTTTGTTTTCGAAGCCAACTTCGTAACCGCCTGGGGCTATGACATGCCGGTGAGTCGCAATCTCGATTTCGTTCCCAGGTCGTTTCTCGCTACGAATCCAATCGCGGACGGGACGGTCAATACGCTACTGATCTCCGCGACGATTCCCAATCCATTCAAGAACCTCTTGCCCCCAACTAGTCCTTTCAACAGCTTGAATACCATTACGCGGGCACAATCGCTGTTGCCGTTTCCAGAATTCACGAATCTCTGGCTTCAGCAATACAACGGGACAAACCGCTACAACGCTTTGCAGCTTCAAATATCGCAACGCTTCTCAAAGAACCTCACGTTCAGCGCTTCGTACACGCGTTCGCGGCTGCAGGAGAGGTCGAACTATCTCAATCCTTCAGATACGCAGTTGGAGAAGCGAATCTCGCCCGATGACCGGCCCGATCGTTTCACCGCATCCGCGGTTTACCTTCTGCCGATCGGACGAAATCAGCGACTAGGCCAGAACGCAAACGGATTGGTTAATACCATTGCGGGTGGGTGGCAAGTCAACGGTACCTACGAGTGGCAGCAGGGAGAGCCATTTCTCCTGAGCCCGACCCAAGTGTGGTATTACGCCGGGGACGTCAGTAAATTGAAGGCGCTCACCGGACAAAACAACGGGCAAGGCCAAAAATACGGAATCGATGTTTCGGCCTTCACTATTCCCCTGGCCAACGGTCTCGGCATCGTAAGACTTCAAAGTTTCAACACCGGCTTGCGCAACGTGCCCACAACCCTGACAGGCATGCGCAACCAGCCGTTCTTGAATGTTAACCTTTCGCTCTCGAAAACCTTCAGTTTGAGCGAGAAAACGAAGCTGCAATTCCGAGCCGAGGCAATCAACGCGTTTAACCATCCGTACTTCGGAAACGGAATTGGTCTCGACCCGGGCAACGCCGCAACGTTCGGCATCGTGACCACGCAGCGCAACAACCCCCGCGATATTCAATATGGAGTGAAGTTCGTGTTCTAGCAGCGCTTCACCGGTTGGTCATCCATAATCGAACTTGAGCCGCCTGTGGCAACCAGACAAATGGCGGCTCAGGTTCAGAATGCATCGACCACAACTCATTGAGGGAAGCAAGTGAAGGCAGCAATCTATCCTGGCATCCTTTGTTTCGCTCTGGCGTTGGCAACGACGGATGCGAATGCATCACGAAGACTAAACGGCCGACGCAGAGAGCCACGATCCTTTGACGCTCTTAAGGAACTCGAGAGAAAGAATCGCTACCTGGCGATCGTCGCGGCGGATGGATCGGGAGACTTCAAGACAGTGCAGCAAGCGATCGATCACGTTCCCGAATTTAACCTGCATCGCTTTGTCATTCATATCAAGCCGGGCACATACAAAGAGCAGGTGAAGATTACGCAAACAAAGCCTTTCATCACGCTTCAAGGCGAAGACTCGATGAAGACTACGCTGACGTTCGATCTGAGCGCCAAGACTTCGGGAGACACGAGACTTTCGTACAGCACGTATGTTGGTAGTAGCGACTTTCGCGCTGAGAACCTTACGTTCGAAAACACCTACGGCACCGGTTCGCAAGCGGTCGCCGTTTACGTCAATACCGATCGGGTTATCTTTCGCAACTGTCGCTTTCTCGGCTGGCAGGACACGTTGTTCGCGCACGGCGGGCGGCAGTACTACAAAGATTGCTACATCGAGGGACACGTGGATTTCATCTTCGGCAACGCGACCGCGGTTTTCGAAAGCTGTCACATTCACAGCAAAGGACAGGGCTATGTCTCGGCGCATTGGCGCCTGAGCGATGCCGAAACGAACGGTTATGTATTTCTGCATTGCAGATTGACGGGCACCGAAACTGGTAAAGGGGTCTATCTCGGTCGTCCGTGGCGACCATACGGGCGCGTCGTATTCATCCTTTGCTGGATGGACGCGCACATCAGGCCGGAAGGCTGGGACAACTGGCGTGACCCTGCGCGCGAAAAAACCGCGCGATTTGCCGAGTACAAATCGAGTGGGCCCGGCGCGAATCCTGCTGCACGCGTAGCGTGGTCAAGACAACTGAACGAGGAAGAAATTCAACCCTTCGCGACCAAAACCTTTCTTCGCGGCGCAGATGGGTGGAACCCCGCGAAGTGGTAGAACCGTGACAACGACTTGTCGGACAGCACTGGTGTTTTCGCTCGCAGCATTTTGTGGCGCGTGGCCGGCGCTGGCTGCGAGTACTCCAATCAAGTGGCACGATGCGCTGAGGCAAAAAGTGGATTGGTACGGCAGCAGCGAAGCGGTGAGAATAGCCGATAACGTAGTCCTCTATCAGCGCGACTCGGGCGGGTGGCCGAAGAACATAGACATGGCGGCGATCTTGACCGAACCGGAGCGCGCCGCGCTTGTCACCGAAAGTCACGCAGACGACTCAACGATCGACAATGGCGCGACTTATACTCAATTGATTTTTCTCGCGCGTGTTTACACGGCGAAGAGGTCCGCGAGGCAAAAGGAATCTTTTGTCAGAGGTGTTGATTACTTGCTCAGGTCTCAGTACGACAACGGAGGGTGGCCGCAGTATTATCCGCGTCTGACCGGCTATTACAAACACATCACCTTCAACGACGACGCGATGATTGGAGTGATGCAACTCTTGCGCGACATCGCTGCGAAAAAGCCCCCGTGTCTCTTGGTGGACGAAACGCACCGCGCGCGCGCTGAAACAGCCGTCGCGAAAGGCATCGAGTGCATTCTCAAAACCCAGGTTGTAGTCGAGGGGAAGCGTACGGTGTGGTGCGCGCAACATGACGAAGTAACGCTTGCTCCGGCGCCTGCGCGCACGTACGAGCTGATTTCGCTCAGCGGACAAGAAAGCGTCGGCGTCGTGCGGTTCCTGATGGAAATCGAACGCCCGGACGCGCGCATCATCGATGCGATCGAATCCGCGGTGGCTTGGTTCAAGAGCGCTCAACTCAACGGCATTCGGTGGATCGAAAAAGCCGATGCGACAAAATCGCGCGGCTTTGATCATGTGGTCGTCTCAGATCAAAGTGCGCCACCGCTGTGGGCGCGGTTTTACGAGACTGGTACGAACCGTCCAATCTTCAGCGGACGTGACGGCGTGATCAAATACAACGTGGCCGAAATCGAAGACGAACGCCGCAACGGGTATCGTTGGTACACCGACGCGCCGGCAAAACTCATCAACAAAGACTATCCGGCGTGGCTGGGGAAGATGAGATCGGCGAAGACGGGATGAATTAGGAGATAGTCGTTAATGTCGAATCGTCGAGAGTTTCTGCAGACATTCTTAGGAAGTAGCGCGGGCGCGATCTTACTAGGCGAGTTGACGTCGACTCGGGTGCTGAGCGCAGCGTCCTTATCATCGCTGCTGAACCCGCAGACGGCCGGTCCCTGGGAGTTGATGGTCCCGACGATTCTCGCCCGCATTAAAGCACCCGCCTTCCCGGCACGCGACTTTCCCGTAACCAGCTTTGGCGCGAAAGCTGACGGCAAGACGGATTGCACCTACGCATTTCACAAGGCCATCGAAAGTTGCAGCCGGGCGGGAGGAGGACGCGTGCTGGTGCCGGCGGGCGAGTTCCTCACTGGCCCTATTCATCTAAGAAGCAACGTCAATTTGCACGTTACCAAACGCGCGACGATCAAGTTCAGCCAGGATCCGCGGAAATATCTGCCGGTCGTTTTTACGCGTTGGGAAGGTATGGAATTGATGAACTACTCGCCGTTCATCTACGCGTTCGAGCAGACGAACATAGCGATCACGGGCGAAGGCATAATCGACGGACGGGCTGACTGTGAGCATTGGTGGCCGTGGAAGGGTCGGACGCAGTGCGGTTGGAAGAAAGGCGATCCGGAGCAAAGCAAAGCTCGCTCTTTGCTCTACGAATATGTCGCGAAGGGCGCACCGGTTAACGAGCGTGTATTCGGGGACGGCAGCTTCCTGCGGCCGCAGTTCATTCAACCCTATCGTTGTCAGAACGTTTTGATTGAAGGCGTCACACTCAGGAACTCGCCGATGTGGCAGATTCATCCAGTACTTTGCACCAACGTGACCGTGCGCGGTGTAAACATCGAACGGGAAGAAAACGCAACCGGGCAGACCGGCCCGAACACGGACGGCTGCGATCCCGAGTCGTGTCGCGACGTGCTGATCGAAAACTGCGTGTTCGCCACGGGTGACGACTGCATCGCAATCAAAGCCGGACGAAACAATGATGGACGGCGCGTGGCCGTGCCCTCCGAAAACATCGTCATTCGCGGCTGCCGCATGAAAGATGGACACGGCGGGATCACCGTCGGGAGCGAAATTTCCGGTGGCGTGCGGAATGTATTCGCGGAAAATTGCAGACTGGACAGCGCTAATTTGAACATCGCGCTGCGCTTCAAGAACAACGCGCTGCGCGGCGGTCGGCTCGAAAACTTCTATTTCCGAAAGATCGAAGTCGGTCAGGTGTCTGACGCCGTGCTGACGATCGACTTCAATTATGAAGAGGGCGAAAAAGGGCCATTCACGCCGGTTGTTCGCAACGTTGTCGTCAGCAATCTGCTGAGCGGCAAGAGTCCGCGCGCGCTCGACCTGCAGGGCTTCAAGCAAGCGCCGATCTACAATGTGCGGCTGGAGGACTGCACGTTCGACAACGTCGCGAGCGGCAATATCGTGAAGAACGTCCAGGGCCTGGAATTGCGGAACGTACGCATTAACGGAAAGCTGGTCACCGAAATCGGACGAAGGAATGTTGGGGACGGCCGGACGGAGCAGTCGTTAAGTAGAAGGAATATCCACGTAGCAGAGGAGTTAGACGAGCAGAACTATGGCTAGAACGAAATCGAAGATTTTTGAAGCGATTGATCCCGAGGGGCACGAGGCGACTTCGGAATGGGTGATCGAGAAGCTGCGTGACATGATCCATCGCCGCGAGTTGCGGGCCGGCGATCGCCTGCCGCCGGAACGCGATCTCGCCAAGCTTTTTGGGGTCAGCCGTCCCACCCTGCGCGCCGGAATTCGCTCGCTCGCCGCGGTGGGCGTGTTGCAGTCACGGCAGGGAGCAGGAACTTTCGTCGTTCAGGCCGACGAGTCGCCGGCGCTTGACAGCAATCCACTCCGCCTGATGGCCGCCCTGCATGGACTCACGCCGGCGGAGATGTTCGAGGCACGACAGTCGCTGGAGATGGCGATCGCCGGACTTGCCGCTGAGCGAGCGACCAGCGATCAAATGGCCACGATGTCCGAAGAGATCGCCGGAATGTACGCTTCGCTCGACGAGCCGGAACAGTTCCTCGTCCACGACATGGCTTTCCATCAGACGGTAGCCGCCGCTTCGGGCAATCGCATCCTGACGGCGCTGATGAATATGGTTGCGACAATTTTGTTCGACGTGCGGCGGAAGACAGTCAGAAATGCCACCGACCTGAAAGAATCCGCAGCCATGCATCGGGAGATTTACCGCGCTATCCGGAACCGAGACCGGGATAAGGCGCGGGACGTCATGCACCATCATCTCTTGCTCGCGCAGAGGGCGCAGGAGTCAGAAGTAGCAAACGATGGCCCAGACATGTGGAGCGGCAACGCCACCAAACCCGAAGTCGATGTTGGTTCCAGGGTCGAGGTTAACTGAATAGGGAAGCGAATTGTCTACAATCCAACAGGCTGAGACGCGTCGAGTGGTCGGCGGCAACATCTGGTTGCGGCCAGGCACTGATGACTGGAAGTCGCTCAGGAATCTTAGCGGCGCGGCGGATTGTTCAGTCAATCGTTGACGCGAGCACCGCGCCCGCCAAGCGCGAAAGCTTTCGTCGTTTGTTGGAAACTCCAATCTCGGATGATCCGGAACAGCGCGCGGTGCAGCTCGATGAGAATCCCGGGCTGTGGCTGCGTTTGCACCCAAATGTCCGTTCGTTGATTTTGCCGGACTTGCTGTCCGCATGAACTTGCACGAAACCAACTGAGGGAAACATGTCTTCTGTCATTCTTGACACTGCGGCGATGAGCCCGATAAGCGAATGGGCGATTATCGTCGATCCTAACGACAACGTTGCCGTAGTAAAGAGTCAGAGCATCGCGGGCCAGGAGATGTTGCTGCCGGATGGGCGCGTGATCGAAGCGCGTGACGCGGCGCCCCCGGGCCACCGTTTCAGCACGTGTGATATTCCGGCCGGTGAATTCGTGCGGCAGTTTGGTCAGCCGATCGGAACGTCGCGCGGCATTAGAGAAGGTGAGCAGATCACCGTCGATAACATGTCGAACGATGTTCCCGTCGTGCGGCATCTGCGCGAAGACGCCTGCATGCCGGCGCCTGACTATGTGCCGGCGAGTGAACGCGCAACTTTCATGGGTTTTCGCCGCCCTGAGGGCCGAGTCGGAACCCGCAACTACGTCTTGATTGTGCCAACCAGCATGTGCGCCAGTCATGAAGCCCAACAAATCTCGATCATGGCCGAGTTCGCGCTGCACAGCCGAGAGAAGTATCCGAACGTTGACGGTGTGGTGGCGATTCCGCATAACAAAGGTTGCGGCTGTCAGGACGGCTCGACCATCGAAGTCATGATGCGTACGCTCTCGAACTATGCCGATCATCCCAACGTCGGCGGCGTGATCCTGATCGATTTGGGTTGCGAGAAAACCAACCTGTCAGAAGTTGAGAAGTACCTGCTCAAGCGCGACAGGTCTTTTAATAAACCGGTCGCGAAGATTGGGATTCAGGAAGTCGGCGGAACGCAGGCGGCGATTGAACAGGGCCTGAAAGAAGTGGAAAGAATGCTTCCCGAAGTAAATCGCGCGGCCCGCGAGCAAACCTCGATCAGTGAATTGGTCCTGGGCGTGAAGTGTGGGGCATCAGACGGATTTTCGGGAATCTCAGCCAACCCATCGCTGGGTCGCGCCGCAGACTTGCTGGTGCGTTCCGGTGGTACGGTCTTAATTACTGAGGTCCCGGAATTCTGCGGAGCTGAACACGTCCTGGCGAATCGGGCGAAAGACGCTGAGACGGGTCGTGCGATTTACCGCATGGTTGATTGGTACAAGGAATACGCCTCGAAGTTCGGCGCAGTGCTGAACCAGAATCCGAGCCCGGGAAATGTCGCCGGCGGTCTGCTTAACATCACAATCAAATCGCTCGGCGCGATCGCTAAGGCCGGCACCACGCGGATTGAGGGCGTCGTTGAATATGCCGAGCCGCCAAAGAACCGCGGAGTTAATCTGATGCAGGGACCCGGATACGATCAGGAATCGACGCCTGGTCTGGTAGGAGCCGGGGCGACCGTCATCGTTTTTACCACCGGCCGCGGGACGACGATCGGAAATGCGATCGCGCCGGTCATCAAGCTCGCATCAAACACGCCTGTCTTCGAACGCATGTCTCGCGATCTCGATCTGTCGGCCGGCGGCGTCATCGACGGGACCGAATCGATCGATGAGGTTGGCGCGCGCGTGTTTGAGCAAGTGCGCCGCGTGGCCAGCGGCGAAGTATTGGCACGGGCCGAAGAAAACAAGCATCGCGAGTTTCAGTTCTGGGCCGAGCAGACAGTGTCGCTGTAATCAGCAAATCACTCTTCATTCTGACCCTACACATCCTGCTTTCTTAATCGAACATAGTCCCCTTCGCGCTGGACAAACTGTTCGGTAATATTCGATAATCTTCGTAGCTCGGCAAAAACCCGGCGTCCGGCGCTGGAACTCGGAGGGAAATGTATGGCTATCACAGCTCGCCAGCGAAGAGTATTTGATTATGTCTCGCATTATGTCGATGCGCATCAGGAGCCGCCGACTATCGCCGAGATTGGAAAGCAGTTCGGCATGAGTTCATCGGAGACGGATTCCCAATGTCAGTCGCGGAATTGAAATCGTTGAGCGAGCGACGGCCGCAGAGAAGTATGAGATCCCTTTGCTCGGGGTCGTAGCGGCGGGTAGACCGATTGAGGCAGTGCTGAATTACGAGACTGTTGGCATTCCCCGGGACATGCTGCGGCGCGAACGGATGTTCGCGTTGCGCGTACGCGGTGATTCGATGATCGATGAACAGATTAGAGACGACGATTACATCATCGTTCAATCGCAGCAGACCGCTGAGAACGGCCAGACCGTAGTGGCGCTGATTGATGGCACTGACGCGACGGTAAAGCGATTCTATCCGGGACGCAATCAAGTGCGATTAGAACCCGCCAATCCACGTTATAAACCGATCGTGATAAAGCCGGCTGACCGCGTGCGCATTCAGGGTGTAGTGGTGGGCGTGATTAGAAAATATTGAATGGTGAAATGTGAGAGCGGCAATTTCAAAGAGAGAGATCGAATCGGCGCTGGCAAGACGCTTCGAAAGTTCGTTCGCGCCGAGCCGGAAATTTTCATTTGAGACACTGATCACGGGCATCGCAGAGATCGATGCGCTTTCAAATGGCCTTCCTCTCGGCGCCATTACGGAAATTACGGGAGCGACCTCGTCGGGGCGAACCAGTGTTCTGCTTTCTGTTTTGGCGCAGGCGACCTGGGCCGATGAAGCGTGCGCGCTAATCGATATGGGCGACAGATTCGATCCGGCTTCAGCAGCACATGCCGGCATAGCATTGGATCGCTTGTTGTGGATTCGCTGCGCAAACAATCTCGAGCGGGCGTTTAAAGCGACTGATCTGGTGCTGCAAAGCGGCGGCTTCGGCCTTGTCATGTTAGACATGGCTGATGTGGCGGCTCAGTACGCGCGCAGAATTGTATCGTCGTGGTGGTATCGTTTCCGCCACGCAATCGAACACACGCCCACGGCGCTGGTGGTAATAAGTCAGACATCTTGTGTTCGTTCCTGCGCTTCGTTGAGTTTAGAGCTGAAGAATAACTCCCTGGCATGGTCATGTACTACAAAGGCTTTTGAGACGACTTTAGCGTTAAGAGTGGATCGCCCACAATGGTCTGAAAACACCCGACTGGTTCTCGTCAACAACCTGGGGCAGCAACCCGAGACCTGTGATTCTCCTTTAACCCATTCACTCCTGCTTTGCGGTAGCGGCTTACAGATTAATCAACGGAAGCCCATCGCTTGCCAACCGAAAGCAAAATTCAGGACCCACGCGACGACTGCATAGGCCGCCCTTGACAGCATTCGCGGATATTCGGTAATCTTCGCGCACGTTCGATTCCGGAATTTCCGCCGAATAGCAGGGAAGCGATGTTGGCCTGTATTTATCGCCAAAGTGTCTCTGAAAACCATATGGGAGATGGTGTCTCTTCTGATTCGCTGGTCGATCTAGCCTTCACTTTCTCGCCATTAGTTGAGCAAACATCAGTGGATACGGTGGTGCTGGACATAGAAGGTTGCGACTTGATGTTCGCAGCGAAACCTGGTTTCAGCGCGGCGCTGTACAGCCAGGCAGGTGCGATCAGGCAGCGCGCAACGGAGTTTGGTCTCAGGGTTAATGTGGCCATCGCCGCGAATCCTGACGCTGCGATCCACACAGCGAGGAACATTACCGGTGTAACGATGATTCCCCTCGGGGCAGAGCTCGCACATCTTGGTAACCTGCCATTAAGAGTACTCGATTATTCGCTCGCGGGAATTGAAACGGATCGCGCGGTAGAACTGCGAGAAACACTCACGCTCTGGGGCGTGCGCACATTTGGTGAACTGGCGCGGCTGCCACTGAAAGGAATTGCGCAAAGACTGGGACCGGAAGGAGTGCGACTACAAAAACTGGCCCAGGGGAAGAGCGAGCGGCAATTGGTCCTGGTTCAGCTGCGGCCCGGCTTTGAACAGGCGATCGAATTAGAACATCCCGTTGATGAACTCGAACCCTTGTCGTTTATCCTGTCGCGTTTGCTAAACCAGCTTTGCGCAAATCTGAACATTCAGGCGCTGGCAACGAACGAACTGCGCTTGCGTATGAAACTGGAGAACGGAACCGAGCATGAGCGGGCCATAACTTTGCCGGTGCCCATGCGCAATCCGCGAACGTTCCTGCGATTGTTCTTACTCGATATTGAGTCGCATCCGCCGCCGGCTCCCATCGTCGCGGTTGCGATCACGGCTGAGCCGGTGCAGCCACGCGTGATGCAGACGGGCCTGTTTATTCCGCTTGCGCCCGAACCGGAGAAACTGGAAGTTACTCTAGCCCGGTTAGCAAAACTGTTAGGAGCAGAGAATGTGGGTTCGCCTGAACTTCTGGACACATATCGGCCCGACGCATTTCAAATGAAGCGCTTTGACCTCTCGCATGACCGGAAGAAATCAACTCGCAATCGGCAAACGGCAATTGGCAATCGGCCATGTGTCATTGGCTTCAGAAAGTTTCGACCCCCGTGGCGCGCCAAAGTGCACATCATGCATGGGCGACCGTCACAAATTAGCGTTAGAGATGCGGATCACTGCGCTTTGCGCGGCACCATTGTGTGCGCGTCTGGTCCGTGGCGAACGTCTGGTGATTGGTGGCGCAAGGATTCATGGGCCAGGGACGAATGGGACGTGGCGGTGGTCAGTTTAATCGGAGTCCAAACGGAAATGCTTTGCCGGATCTATCGCGATTTGCAAAGCGAGGAGTGGTTTGTCGAAGGGACGTATGACTGAAAACAAAGAGCAGAGGGCAAAGGGCAAAGCGCAAAGTGAGCTGCCCACTGCCCACCACCCACTGCGCACTGATTACATTGAGCTACATGCTCGATCGGCGTTTAGTTTTCTCGAAGGCGCTTCGACGCCGGAAGCGTTAATCGGCGCCGGTGCTGAACTGGACATGCCGGCGATGGCTCTGCTGGATCGCGACGGCGTTTACGGGGCGCCGCGGTTTCATATGGCCGCAAAGAAGAGTGACATCAAGGCGCACATTGGCGCGGAAATAGCGGTTTCAGGTTTCAAGTTTCAAGTTTCAAGTTCAAAAAACGGAGACGTAATTTATCTGCCTCTGCTGGTCCGCAATCGCACGGGCTATCAAAACCTTTGCCGGCTGATCACTCTGATGAAGTTGCGCGTACCTAAGCACGCTAAGCCGGGAGAGTGTGCAGTGACGCGGGATGAGTTGGCGGCGCATGCGGAAGGATTGATTTGTTTGACAGGCGGAAGCGATGGGCTGCTGGCGAAGGAATTTCACCGCAGAGATGCAGAGAACGCAGAGGGGGCGCAGAGAAACACTGAGTGGTTGATTGATGTCTTCGGCAAAGAAAACGTCTATGCCGAGCTGCAGCGTCATTTCAATCGCGCGGAAGAAGCGCGCAATCATGCGTTGATCGAAATCGCGCGACGATTGAAGCTGCCGCTTTTGGCGACGAATGGTGTTGGTTATGCCAAGCGCGCGCAGCGCCAGGTGGCGGACGTGTTCACCTGTATACGTAATCATGTGCGTCTGGAAACTGCCGGCCGGCTGCTGGCACTCAATTCAGAACGACACGTGAAATCTCCCAAAGAAATGGCGCAACTATTTGCCGATTTGCCTGAAGCGATTGCGAACACAGTCGAGCTTTCGTCGCGGCTGGAGTTCACCATGCAGGATCTCGGTTACGAGTTTCCCAAATATCCGGTGCCACCGGGCGAGACGATGACTTCGTTTCTGCGCCAGCGAACTTACGAAGGCGCGCGTTTGCGTTACGCGGGCCGGAATGGTGCGCCGAGTTTCGCGCGCGCCCAAAAGCAAATCGAGCACGAGCTCCGGCTAATTGAAAAGCTTAAACTCGAAGGCTATTTCCTAATCGTTTGGGACATCATTCAGTTCTGCGGGCGCAATAACATTCTTGTGCAAGGTCGCGGTTCGGCGGCGAATAGCGCGGTCTGCTATTCCCTTGGCATCACGGCCGTCGATCCCGTCGGCATGGAACTCTTGTTCGAGCGTTTTCTTTCCGAAGAGCGCGGCGAATGGCCGGACATCGATCTCGATTTGCCGAGCGGCGATCAGCGCGAGCGGGCGATTCAATATGTTTACGAACGCTACGGCAAGCTGGGCGCCGCGATGACCGCGAACGTGATTACCTATCGCGGTCGTTCGGCCGCCCGCGAGGTCGGCAAAGTGCTCGGCTTTGATGAAGAAACTGTCGGACGTTTATCGGGTCTGGTGCACACGTGGGAGTGGAAAGATCCGAAAGACACGACCGAGCGGCAGTTCAAAGATGCGGGCCTTGACCTGGCTGACCGGCGCATTAAGAAATTCTTTCAACTTTACACGGCCGTTCAGGATCTGCCGCGACACCTGGGTCAGCATTCGGGCGGCATGGTGATTTGTCAGGGGCAGCTGGATTCAGTTGTGCCGCTGGAGCCGGCGGCGATGCCCGGTCGCGTAGTGGTGCAGTGGGACAAAGAAGATTGCGCCGACCTTGGCATTATCAAAGTCGATTTGCTGGGGCTGGGAATGATGGCTGTGTTGGCATGTTCCAGGTTGAAAGCCGCGCCCAGATGTCTTGTCTGCCGCGACTGCGGCCGCAAAAGTTTTACGACATCGTGGTGCAGGTGGCGATCATCCGGCCGGGGCCGATTGTCGGCAACATGGTGAATCCTTACCTGAGTCGACGTTTGGGACGCGCGCCGGTTAAGTATGCGCATCCTGCGCTCGAGCCGGTGCTCCGGCGCACGCTCGGCGTGCCGCTTTTCCAGGAACAGTTATTAAAGATGGCGATGATCTGCGCGGGTTTTAGCGGCGGCGAGGCGGAAGAGTTGCGCCGCGCGATGGGGTTCAAGCGTTCGGAAGCGCGGATGCGCGAGATTGAAATCAAACTGCGGCGGGGGATGACGAAGGAGGGAATTACCGGCAAGACGCAGGACGAAATTGTGCAATCGATCGCTTCGTTTGCGCTTTATGGTTTTCCCGAATCGCACGCCGCCAGTTTTGCTTTGATTGCTTATGCCAGCGCCTATCTCAAATGCCATTACCTGGCCGCGTTCACCGCCGC
>WNFR01001066.1_pt1 | contig 28465 bp, 24 predicted proteins | sample 5400221 | NCBI WGS metagenome assembly WNFR01 (sample SAMN13153357, study PRJNA577476) | soil metagenome | isolation source: 40 cm soil under Madrone tree | place: USA:California | collected 2016-06-14
GGAGGCACTTCGGCGCCCGAGAGAATCTCGCCGCGGACCGCACACGCTTGCTCGACCTGGTTGGCGACATGCAGAAAGCGTTCGACAACGTCACCGCTTGCCGCAAGCCAATCATCGCAGCCGTGAGCGGCTGGTGCATAGGCGGCGGGCTCGATTTGATCGCGGCATGCGATATTCGTTTGTGCTCGGCCGATGCGCGTTTCAGCTTGAGAGAAGTGAAGGTCGCTATAGTTGCAGACCTTGGCAGTCTCCAACGTCTGCCTCGAATTATCGGCGACGGCAATACGCGCGAACTTGCTTTTACGGGGAAAGACATTGCCGCGTCACGAGCCTTGAATATCGGTTTGGTGAGCGAGGTGTACGAAACGCGAGACGCCGTGATTGAAGCTGCGCGCAAACTCGCGCGTGAGATCGCCGACAACCCGCCGCTCGTTGTCCAGGGGATCAAGCGAGTGATGAATTATTGCGCTGACAAATCAGTTGCGGACGGACTGGGTTACGTCGCGGTTTGGAACTCGGCGTTCTTGCAGTCCATTGATCTTGCTGAAGCGATGGCTGCGTTTCGCGAGCGGCGCGCACCGCAGTTCAAGGGCGAGTGACTGTATCCGCGCAAATCCGTCGGATCAGTGTCATCCGTGGCCGATGCGTCACTGGCAAAACGATTCCTCCGAACGCAATAGACCACTGATGAGACTGATCCGACGGATTTGCACCGATCTCTTGGAAATTTGATCGCTAGTGAAAGGCCCGGTACAAGTGACAGTCATCGAATCGCCGGACTCTTGCGATGGCCCGGGAGCGCGTCAGTGTATTTCCCTATGCGCCCACCCTCCCCAACGGCCCAACCAGCAGCAACTCCGGCGAAGCTAACTGCATGAAATCCCGCGCCGCCTAAACTCACCCAGCTTGCGCCGTTATCAACCGAATAGTCTGAACCGGATGGCCCGACCGCCACGAGCATCGGGCCGCGAGTCCCAGGCACGTAAACGACTGCCGATCTGAATCCCGCCGGCCGAGGGCCTTTCGCCAGAGTCCACGTTGCGCCTCCGTCAGTCGTTGTCGCGACGTTGTTGCCGGTTTCATTCTCTTTCTTGTAGTCGCCTCCGACGATCACGCCGGTCTTGGCGTCTTTGAACTCGATCGAGAATATCCCTGACGAAACGTTGCCCGCGGTGATCGGCGTTTGAGCCACTTTCCATGTGGTGCCGCCGTCCGTAGATCTAAACACGCGAGCCACCGCCGCGCCGCCGGTTCCAAACCAGACGTTCTGTCTTCCTTGAACTGATATGCACGTGCCGCTCGCCGCGAACGCGCCGTCGCCTTCTAGCGCCTGCGGAGAATTCTCACGAGGAAGTTCTTTCCAGTTTTCGCCGCCATCCGTTGTCTTGATCAAGATGAACCGCCCATCTACCGGATCGCTCATCGCTATGCCGGTTCGAGCGTCCCAAAATGCGAACGCATCGAAGAACGCTTTCGGGTTGTGATTGGTGAACTGAAGCGTCCAGTCGCGGCCGCCATCGGTAGTCTTGTAGATTCGCGAAGCTTCGCCCGGGCCGATGCTGAGAAGATATGCGATGTTCGCATCGACGGCCTGCACATCGCGGAAGTCGAGCTGCGCCGCGCCAGGCACGACCGCGGATTGCCACGTCGCGCCGCCGTCAGTCGTTCGCGCATACGTGCCGCCGTTGCCGCTCGCCCAGACGATCATCGGGTTGACTGCGCTAACGCCTCGAAATCGCGCTGTTGTCCCGCTTTGCTGCGGCGTCCATTGTGCCAGGCCGGCTGTGCAAAGGAGGATAACGCATAGAAAAAGAGAGGTTGGAGGTTTCATTGCCAGCCGGAAGTTTGTAACACGGCGAGAGGGTGCTTTACCAACTTCCGCCTAAAGGCCGAACTACAAACCGCCTCCCAGAGTTTGAGCGCAAGACTCGGATAGATTCAATTCCAGGCTCTGCTTTAGTATGCTCGTGGAGGTAACTGACATGAGCGAGGCCTTAGCATTGAACAAACAGCAAAGCAATTATGCGAGTGCCGGTAGTCCCGACGACGAAGCGTATTGGCGAGCCGTGCTCGCCAGAGACACGCGCTTTGATGGAAGGATCTTTTTCGCTGTGCGCTCAACTGGAATCTACTGCCGTCCGTCGTGCCCCGCGCGCAGGCCGCGTCGCGAGCAGGTAGTTTTCTTTCGCATTCCCGAGGCTGCCGAGCGCGCCGGCTTTCGATCGTGCAGCCGTTGCCACCCCCGCGACGCCGCAATGACTGATCCCCAGGTTGAGATGGTTCGGCGAGCCTGCCTCTACATCGAAAGCCACGTCGGCGAGTTGCCGACTCTCGAAGACTTGAGCGCGCACACCGGCGTGAGCCCTTATCATTTGCAGCGCGTGTTCAAACGTGTCGCCGGAATCACGCCGCGTCAGTACGCCGAGGCAATGCGACTCGACCAGTTCAAAGCAGGAGTGAAGAAAGGAGCAACTGTGACTGGAGCAATGTACGAAGCTGGATATGGTTCCAGCAGCCGGTTGTATGAGCGCGCGCCTTCTCAACTCGGCATGACTCCTGCCGACTATCGCCGCGGCGGCAAAGGAGTGCGAATCAGCTATACGATCGCCGGTTGTTCGCTGGGCCGGTTGCTCGTGGCCGGGACCGCGAAGGGCATTTGCTCTGTGCGGTTAGGCGACTCGGACGCAGTGCTTGAGGCAAATCTCTTGAGCGAGTATGCAGCGGCCGATGTCAGCCGCGATGATCAAGCTCTGAGCGGGTGGGTCGAGCAACTCTTGAGTCATCTCGACGGCCGGCACCCTCATCTTGATCTGCCGCTGGATGTGCAAGCGACGGCGTTTCAATGGAGCGTGTGGGAGAAACTCCGGGAGATTCCGTACGGGAGCACGCGATCGTACGGCGAGGTGGCTCGCGCGATGGGACGTCCCACGGCTACACGCGCGGTGGCTCGGGCCTGTGCGACGAATCCGGTCGCGTTGGTGATTCCCTGTCATCGAGTGGTTCGCGAGGACAAGAGCCTCGGCGGGTACAGATGGGGAATTGAACGTAAGCGAGCACTGTTGGAACGAGAATGTTCCCGTGACCAATGAAACCCTTAAGCTGAATGTCGGTGGCAGGCGCAGGTCAAATCGGCGGACCTATCATCCGTTGCGCTTCCAAGAGGGCGGGTATTGAAACCTTACTCGACCTTTCATATGCCCGGCGCCATCTCAGTTTTACCTGTTGAACATCAGAATGTGCTACATACCGTCTCTCAGCCCTGGTGTATGCATCCGGTCTGAAGTAATAACCTCGTTTGATGCAGGCCCCCAGTCCGTCATCCGCGCAGTCTTCTATCAAGATTCCTCGCGCTCGGACGATGTGGGTGAGTATGTCTAAGCAAACATAGCCGACCGGAACAGGCTTCGGTCTATTGGCGTCGAAGATGGCGGATGTTGGACGCGTATCATCAAGATGCGCGATCAGCAACGGAATCGCATCGGCTCCCAGGTTAACAATATCGCGAACCGACTGAATGGGATTCTCAACGATTCCCATCGCGTTTGAACCCACCTCCGTAACTGTGGCATCGGCCGCCCCATCATCGGAATACGTAACGAGCTTTGGCTCGTTAGCCAGCGCGTCAATGTATCTGCTGCGATTCGATCCCTGACCGTGTTTGGCCCTACCGTCAGCGGTGACTGGCGAGAAATCCAACGATGCCATGAGGAACACGGTCGTGATAACTCGCAACACCGTGCTTCTGCACAGCGTATTAGGCTTGAGTCGAATTGCAAAGGCGGTTGGCATACGAGTTGAATGTAATATAGCATCACAGACGCGCTTTGAGTTAAGAGGTTCGCGCGTAGTCGCAGCGAAGGAGACGAAGCATGTCCTCGGAAGCCCAGGTACGCTCAGATGACCGTTTCACTATTCACCGGCTCGCTCTCGGCGGAGACTCTAACGCGTTCGCAAGCGACGTCCGCGCCGGGCTGACGCGAAAAGCGAAGGCGCTGTCACCCAAGTACTTCTACGATGAGCTCGGGTCGCGGCTGTTTGAAGCGATTTGCTGGTTGCCCGAGTATTACGTCACAAGGGCCGAGAGCGAAATACTGCGGACCACCGCGCGTGAAATAGTCTCGTCGTTTGAAGGAACTGTTCGGCTCCTGGAACTGGGCAGCGGCAGCTCTGAGAAGACCCGCTACTTGATCGAGGCGTTGCTCGCAAAGCAGCCGGAGCTTCACTACTTACCCGTGGACATTTCTGATTCGAGCCTCGAGCTTGCAAGCCAACGGCTCTTGCGCCTGTACCCGCGGCTCCGAATCACTGCTTTTGCAGCCGATTACTTCACGGCGCTGCAAGCTCTAGCGGAGCGCGTGGCATCGGATCCCGAATGCCGCACTGTCGCAGTGTTTCTGGGTTCGAACATCGGAAACTTCGGCCGCGACGAGTCGCGAGAGTTTCTGCGCGCGGTCAGAAGACTCCTGCGCCCCGAAGACGCGCTGTTGCTCGGCGCCGATCTGAAGAAATCGCCCGAAGTCCTGATACCGGCCTACGATGATGTGCTCGGCGTCACGGCGGCATTCAATCTTAACTTGCTGACGCGAATCAATCGCGAGCTTGACGGGAACTTCGACGTAAAGAAGTTTCAGCACAGTGCGATCTACAACCACGAGCTTGGGCGAGTCGAGATACACCTGGTGAGCCGCGAGCCGCAAGCCGTTCGCATACGGGCGATTGATCTCGAAGCAAACTTTGAGAAAGGCGAGACGATACGCACCGAGAACTCCTACAAGTTCGACCGAGACCAGCTCTCCGTTCTAGCGCGAGACACCGGGTTCTCGCTTGCCAGGACCTGGTTCGACAGCGCCCGTCTGTTCAGCTTCAATCTGTTCGTCGCACAAGAGAATAATTGAGGTGATGACCCGGTGACCGAATCTCGAGGGCGCGAAGCTCAATTCGAAATTGACAGCCCGCAATCGGTCGATTCTGCGATTCAGTTTCGGGATGTAAACTTGAAGATCGGCCGCAAGTCTCTAGTCGAACACTTGCGGTTCGATGTGCTGCGAGGCGAGACGCTCGTATTGCTGGGCCGAAGCGGCTCCGGGAAAACCACTACTCTCAAGTTAATCAATCGCTTGCTCGAACCAACCGGCGGCGAGATTCGAGTCGAAGGCAAGCCGACCAACGACTGGGACGCGATCGAGCTTCGCCGGCACATAGGCTACGTGATTCAAGATACCGGATTGTTCCCGCACTTCACCGTGGAACGCAACATCGCGGTGGTTCCTCGTCTGAAAGGGTGGCCCGAGGAAAGGACTCGCCTGCGAGTCCGCGAGCTTCTCGACCTGGTTGGGCTCGAGGCTGAGATGTTCGCCGATCGGTATCCGCGTGAGCTGTCGGGTGGCCAGCGACAGCGCGTCGGGGTTGCCAGAGCGCTGGCCGCCGACCCGCCGATCGTGCTTATGGACGAGCCCTTCGGCGCGCTCGACCCGTTGACGCGCGCGGAGCTGCAACGCGAGTTCGCTGCGCTCACGGAGCGATTGAACAAGACCATAGTGTTTGTCACGCACGATATTCGCGAAGCGTTCACGCTTGCGTCGCGCATAGGGCTGTTCAAGGATGGTCACCTGATCGAGCTTGCCACGCCCGAGCAGTTTGCGGCTTCGACTGATCCCGAGGCAAAAGCGTTCAACAAGTCGATGGAGTGATGACTGTAGGGGCGGCCCTCCGTGGCCGCCGCTCGATGTGAGGAAAGGCGTCTTGCCAATCAGTGAGGGGCGGTCACGGAGGGCCGCCCTTACAACTATCTCGATCTAGCATGAGCTTATTCGATTTCTTCATTCGCAATCGCAGCGAGGTTCTGCAGCTAACGTTCGAGCACCTGCTGCTGGTGCTCGTCGCAACAGGTGCTGCCGCGGTGGTCGGGATACCTGTCGGCATAATGTTGACTCGTCGCGCTTCGCTGGCGAAGCCGGTGCTTGCCGTTGCGAACGTGTTGCAAACGATCCCGAGTCTTGCGCTGTTCGGGTTCCTGATACCGATACTGGGCTCTTACGGCATCGGGCGAGTGCCCGCGATCATCGCGCTGTTTCTGTACTCGCTGCTCCCAATAATTCGAAACACGTTCACTGGAATCAACGGAGTCGACCCGGCGGTGCGCGAAGCGGCGCGGGGGATGGGGATGACCGATTGGCAGATGCTGACACAGGTTGAGCTGCCGCTCGCTATGAACGTGATCGTCGCGGGAGTGCGGGTGGCGACGGTGATCTCGGTCGGAACGGCGACCATCGCGGCCGCAATAGGAGCGGGCGGTCTGGGCACTTACATCTTCCGCGGGCTTCGAACGGTAGACCGGACGCTTATACTTGCCGGCGCGGTACCTGCCGCGATAATGGCTCTGGGAGCCGATTTCGCGCTGGGTTCATTGGAGCGTCTGCTTTCGCCGGGCAGCACCAGTGCCAGCCAAACCCGTAGAAAGTGGGTTCTTGCGACCTCCGCGATTGTGATCACTCTGGCTCTGGTGTGCTTCTCGGTTATCGGCTCATTGTCGAAAGGAGGAGACAGGGTTGTTGTCGGCTCTAAAGACTTCACAGAGTCGCGCATCATGTCAGAGCTCATCTCGCAGACGATAGAGGCAAAGACTGATCTGAAGGTCAGGCAGGCGACTGAACTCAGCGGCGACCTTTGCCATCGCGAGCTGGTCGCTGGACAGATTGATATGTATGTCGAATACACGGGCACGGCGTTCACTGCGATATTGAAGCACGAGCCTATCAGCGACTCGCGCAAGGTCTACGATCAAGTCAGCCAGGACTACGAGTCACGGTTCAATCTTGAATGGCTCGCGCCGCTTGGCTTCAACAACACGTTCGCGATTCTGGTGAGAGGCGAACAGGCTCGCCGCCTGCAGCTCAAGACGATCTCTGACGCGGCAAGGTACGCGCCTCAGTTGCGGGCGGGCTTCGGGCAGGATTTCATGTCTCGACAGGACGGGTATCCGGGATTCGCCCGGACTTATGGATTGAAGTTCGCTGAGCCGCCTCGGGAGATGGATCTATCGCTGAGTTACCAGGCGCTCGCCAACGGGCAGGTTGATCTGATCGCCGGCAACTCGACAGATGGGCTTATCGACAAGCTCGGTTTGTATCAACTCGAAGATGACCGTCATTACTTTCCGCCTTACGAAGCCGCGGCCGTTGCCCGACGCGAGACCCTCGATCGCTACCCCCGGCTTCGTGATGCAATCAACAGTCTCGCCGGAACGATCACGAACGATCAGATGCGAAAACTGAACTACGCAGTCGATGGCGAAAAGCGCGATGTAAGAGAAGTCGTGCGCGAGTTTCTGTCGCAGTAATGAGTGTCCTGACTGACGGCTGCGGGCGGTTGATCTGACTGCGCCCGATCACTTGTTGGCGCCCCGTAGCTTTGCGATCGCAGCGCGAATCGTGGTGACGTTCTTCGCCTCGGGTTCCGCTTTCAGGTAGCTCTCGAGGTCTACCGCAGCGGCCTCCTTCTGACCCCGCGTCTCGTGAATGCGGGCCCGCTGAAGGTAAACGGCGGTCAACCGCTTTTCGCTCGTCTCCCAGGCGAGATCCAACTCTTTGTCGGCCGCACCCAGGTCGGTATTGAGCTGGCGCTGGTCGCTACCTCGAACCGCGAGCTCGATCAGAGCCTGCGCGTGATAGAAATGCGCGGTCGCGCTGTTTCCGTTCAGCCGAGTCGCTTCGCGAAAGGCATATTCGGCGACCGCGAACTTTCCTTGTTTTAACATTATCAGGCCGAACATGTGATAGACGGAATCCTGTCGATCGTTGATCTGCCGCGCGCGTTCAAGCGCCTCGAGCGCCTCGTCGTCCTTGCCTTCCCGGAACAGTTCCTTGCCTAACGCGAAGTGAGCGTCGAAGTAGTCGTTGAAATTGGCGATGGCTTCGCGCAGCGCGGCGACCGCTTCCTCGGGCTTCCCGTCGCGCATCCGGGCCGCGGCTTTCTCGTAGGCGAGACGCGCCGGTTTGGGAACGTCCTGAGCGAAATTGGTCCCCGGCGCGGAGAGCACGTTCTCCTTCCTCGGTCTAATGAGGATCTCCATGTTGATTACTTCCGAGAAATCCATTCGCCCCGACTGATTGAAGCGGGCCATCTGAACGACGGGCTCGTATCCAGCCATAGTAACCGCTATCTCGTACTCGCCGGTTGCAAGGCCGGTAAATGCGAAGTCCCCATCATTGCGAGTCACGGTCTGAGCGATCATTGCGCTGCCCCCGACTCGCAGCTCGACAATTGCGTTGTTGACAGTGACGCCGTTGGGTGCACGGACCTTGCCCCGCAGCTGGTTGCTTTGCGCAAAAGCAGTCCCGCCCGATATCATCACCAGGCCAAAAACGGTTAGAAGTTTGTGCCGCTTCATTGTAGCGGACCTCCGCCCGCCTCAGATGGCGGCATTATAAACCAAAAAGACGAATGTCAATAATCAGAAGTCTGGATTCCTGGTCATTGATACGCCTTGTCACCCGTGGACTGTATCAGTAGCATAACCGAGCGCTTCTTATAGGAGGTCACGATGTTCTGCCCCAAATGTGGCGCGGAAGCCGGCACCACGAGATTTTGTAGATCGTGCGGCACTAACCTCTCCGTAGTATCGAACGTGCTCGAGGGAGGTGAACCGTCACGGTTGCACACCGGCGCTCTTGGCGGTAGAACGACGCTGAACTTGTTCCACTCCTCCCGTCTTTCAAACGAAACAGATCTGAACGGGCATACGGCGGTATCAGTGTTCGGCGGGACTCGGATCGACTTGACCGCCGCGCCCTTCGGCGTCGGGGAGACGAGAATAAGCGTGATTTCAGTCTTCGGCGGAGCAGAAGTCTTCGTGCCCGGCGACGTAGCAATTCGCGTCACTGGCGTCTCGATTTTTGGTGGAGTCAAAGTGCGAGGCCGCGAGTTGAGCAATGGGATATTCTGCGTGAACCAGTACGAGACTCCGGGTTAGGCTCAGGCTGCGCGGCGATTGCACATCGATGCCACCTCGATCTTCGGCGGAGTCAAGATCAAAAGATAGGCGCGAGCCGATTCACCTTTCGAGATGGGCGCACCCCAGTGCAATGATTCAATTGACACACATGCGTTTCACGAGTATTTTAAGTGCCGGGATACGATCGCACCTTCAGCAGGCTCAGAAACAATAGCTAGGCCCTCTGCTCCAAACGGGTTGACAGGTACGTGACTTGGTATTGACGTAGCCCCTCAGTTCGCAGGCTCATATTCAGACGTGAGCTCCCACTCGTCGGTGAATTTCTTAAGCTATGCCCCCTGGAAGGACAGGAAACCTTCCGGTGGAGGAAAGTATGAAACGCAGTCGCAACCCGATTTGCCTTAAGCCGCTGCTATTCCTAATCGCACTCTTGAGTTGCGCCGAAACCTCCCTGGCAACCACAGTGATCATTCCATCCGACGATCAAATGATTGTTGAAGCGCGAGCCATAGTCAGGGGCCGGATCCTTGCGATAGAGACCGGCCTCGATGAGCAACAAAACCGTATTTATACCTATGTGACACTCAAGGTACAGGAGGTCCTCAAGGGACAGATAACCCAGCGCAGAATAGTGCTCAAGCAGCCAGGTGGCGAATACGGCAGTCGAGGCAGCATGGTGTTCGGCACGCCGGAGTTCACGGTCGCTGAGAATGTCATCCTATATCTGGACACCTGGCGCGATGGTAGTCTGCGTGTTCATCAAATGCTGTTAGGGAAGTTTGCCGTCATCAAAGACCCGGATACCGGCGTGCTCTTTGCAGTGCGCAACGCGCCGGATGTGAACGTACAAGTGCTCGGCCAATCGAGCAAAGGGCCAATCACCAACCGCATGGAGCTGTCGGCGTATACGGAAATGGTGCGCAACAGGCTCGTCGCGAACCGCAGGGCGGCACGGGAGTTCGAAGCCAGCGCGTACGAAGGCGTTCCTGTTCTGGAGCGACCGGCAGGGTACACTCTGAGTTCCCAAAAAGGCGACGTGGAGCCGCAATATCATTTATGGAACCCTCGGCTCCGATGGTTTGAAGCTGATACCGGGGAGTCGGTTGTGTTCAAGGTCAATACCGAGAGCGCGCCTTCGCAGGTGGAGAACGACGTCGTCGCTGCGACCAATGCCTGGTCAAGTGTCGCAGGCTGCTCGTTGCGCGTGGTCGAGGGTGGAACGACGAACACCTGTGGTCTGTTTGTAGTCGACGGGACGAATACGATCTCTTTCAACAACTGTGATGGATATTTCAGCGGTTCTGGCGATTGTAGCGGCGGCATTCTCGCGGTCACCAGCATTTCGAGTTACGACCGCAACCAAACGAGAGTGGTGAACGGCGTAACCTTTTACAGAGCGCTCGAGGCCAACCTCACCTTTAATCCTTTTTCGGCCTGTAGTTTTAGCGACCACTGTCAGCTCCAGGAAATCATGACCCACGAGATGGGTCACGCATTGGGCTTGCATCATTCGTGGGACCCTACTTTTGGGGGCACGCCTTCGGCGACCGATCAGATCGCGACGATGTATTGGGTAGCCCATTTTGATGGCCGTTGCGCTTCGCTAAAACAAGACGACATCAATGGGATCACTTTTGTTTATCCGTCCACAGGCGGCGGCCCTGGCCCACTGACAATAGTAAGCACGTCGCCTCTCGGGACCGGCACTGTGGGAAGCGTATTCTCGAGACAGCTGATCGCTTCGGGAGGCACAACGCCGTACACCTGGAGCCTGGTATCGGGCTCGCTGCCCGACGGGATCGTCCTCAACTCAGCCGGCTTAATCGGCGGGACGCCGACTGCGACGGGAACTTTCGACTTCACTGTAAAGGTCACGGATGCTCAAAGCAGCACCGCGCAAAAAGCTCTTTCAATAACAGTAATCACACCGGCGACAGGTTACGACGCGCAGTTCGTATCACAAAACGTGTCGGCGACGCTTCAGCCGAGCCAGCTTTTTGTTGTGACCATCAGATGGTTGAATACCGGGTCGACGGTGTGGAACGGCGTAGGCGGGTTCTCGGTCTTCTCACAAAATCCTGCTCACAACGTTGACTGGGGAGGCGATTTGGTGCCCTGGTTCGGCTTGCCTGTGTCTCCAGGGGATCAGATGGAACTGGTGTTCCAGGCGTTCGCGCCCAGCCGTTCAGGAATATACAATTTTCAGTGGCAGTTGTTTCAGGAAGGCGTAGGCTTCTTTGGGCAGATGTCGGCGAACGTCAGCATCACGGTAGGCGACCCGAATCAGGCTCCCCCGCTATCGATTGGCGGCCCTTCAACTCTCTCAGCGGTGAAGGGGATATTATTCACAAACACGTTAACGGCGACCGGTGGCACGCCGCCATACAGTTGGTCAGTGGCTACTGGCGCGCTTCCTTCAGGGATCGCGCTGAACCCAACCACGGGGGCTTTCAGCGGCGTCCCGGCTGCGGCAGGCAGTTTTTCTGCAACCGTGCAGGTGACTGACGCGAGGTCTCAGACTGCGCAGAAGGTATTGATGTTCACTGTGACCCTCCCGCCGGTCGAGGTTGTGACATCGACGCTTCCGGCGGCCATAAAAGGATTCAGCTTCAATCAGCAATTGAATGCCGCGGGAGGTAGAGTTCCTTACGCCTGGTCTGTGACTGCAGGCGCTCTGCCTGGCGGGCTGAGTCTGGCGGCCGCGACTGGAGTCATATCCGGGACGCCGAATGCAACCGGAAGCTTCAGCTTTACGGTGACGGCAACCGACGCTGACTCGCACGCCGCGAGCAAGCCTCTTTCAATCACTGTGGCCGCACCCCCGCTTTCGGTGGCGGCCATTCCCGCGCTTGAGACAGTGATGGGTCTGTCATTCAACTACCAGCTCAGCGTAACCGGAGGAACAAGTCCATACGCGTGGTCGGCCGTGCCGGGAGCGATTCCGCCCGGATTGAATCTGAATGCGACGGGCGGTTTGATCTCGGGCACTCCAACTGCCGGCGGTCTGTTCACATTCTCCGTCACGGTTCGCGATTCTGCGTCCGTCAGCGCGACCGCAACAGTTCAGATCAAGGTGATCGACCCTGCGACGATACCGGCGATCAGGAAGGTCAAGTTTAAGGGCGGGAGAAAGCTGATCGTGATGGGAGACCGAATCAACCCCGCGGCGTTGTTGCTGATCGATGGCAATCAAATGCCGTACGCGGCGGACGATGGCCAATTGCTTGTGAAGCCCATCGCGCTGGCTTCGGGAACTCACCAGATAAGAATCGTGAATCCGGGCGGTGTGTATTCGGCGGTTTATATATTAACCGTGGAGTGATGATCATCTCGGAGCACGAAAAGAGTTCATAGTACGGTCTTCACCCGCGCGCGCGGGGGGCGGAGTTCGTAAGCGCTTAGCCTCAGACTCGTACTACGAACTTCCCACCTGCCGATTTTACTTACTCCCTAAGGCAAATAATCGTCGCTAGCGCCCGATCGCCTTCCGCGTTTGCGAGCGCCGCGCCCGCCCCCGAGTTGTGAAAACTGATCCGTGCCGTAGCTCCCAAGTCCCGCCAGGTTGAACGTGAATGACCACGCGCTCTCGCTGCGCAGCCCAGCCTTGAATGTGTTGTAGTTGAACTGTACTCCGCAGCAGTCCCATGAGTAGCCAAAGTAACTGCGTGAATTCATCAGCCGGCCCGGCGAGACCTGCGTATCGCTAATGAACCGGTTTGTGAAGTCGTAGTTTATGCGCGAGCCCCCGTATAGTCCGCGGATCTCGTCTCCGAGCTGCACAGTGACGCCGACTTGATCGCCCGGGAACGTGCCCGGCTCGAAGCCGTTTGGATCGAGCTTGATCCGCCGCGAGAGGTAATAGTCTGCTGAAACCGATAGCTTGTTTGTTCTCACTCCGCCGCTGAAAGTCACGTTGCGAACGCCGTCGTCGCTGCCCAGGTCCATCCGCAGATCACCGTAAACCGTTGAGAGCGGACGGTAGCGCACCGCGACATTCACCGGCGAAAAGCTGCGCGCGCGCCCGCCGAAAGTGAACCCTGACAGCGTGTTGATGGGATAGAACTGGTTCCGCTGGCCTTCAATTAGCGCGCCGCCGAAGTTCCGATCAAAGAAATATTTCTGTGCGACCTTGATGGTCAAGACTTCATAGGCCTGCGGGGTTTCGCTCTCGTTAGTCGCCGCATCTTCAGTTGCATTGGCCTTCTGTTCATCGCTCCGGCGTCCAGTCGGTGCTTGCTTATTTGAAATGCGATCCTTTGGGTTCAACTCATCTTGTTTGCCCGTTTCGAGCCTGGGTTTCGTTGCGTCCGTCTGCGTCTGGTCAGGTTTGTTTCGCTCGGTCTGTTGAGATGCCGGAGGTTCCGTTTTTGCTGAGGTCTCTGTCTCGGTCCTGGCGTCGTCCGCGGTGCTCGGCGGTTTTTTCTCGCGATCGACCTTGTCGTTCTCTCCCGGCTGCACTTTCTTCATATCCGCCGGCAATCGGCGTCCCTTCGAGCGCTTGCGCATCAGATCAGAAGGGAACGTTTTGGTGAAGAATCGGTTGACGATCGCATACTCGAACTCGTTGGTGTTAGCCACGGCATCACTGTCGTCGAAGCGGATGATACGGTTAAACTCGCCGCCGATGCCGCTTATCAGTCGATAGGTGAGATAGGGCTCGATCACGTGCTTGAAGCGAGTCGAGCCATCCTCGTTCGTGTAAGTCCTCTCGAGGGCGGGCGGCCTGACATCCACCGAGAGCTCGGCGTATTGACGTGAAATGCCTTTGGGAATTATCGGGTCCTGAGCGTTGCGATCGAACAGCTTGAGTCCGGGCGTGAACTCGATTCGACTTGGATCGAGCCGCGGATCTGCCGGATCAAATGTGAATTTCTCCGGATCAAAAGCCGGCACGTTGGGATCCATGCTGCTGGTGTAATAAGTCTCGCGCAGACTGAGGCTTGGTGTGATCGCTACGCCGGCGATCGTCGCAAGCGGCACGGTTATCTTCGGCTGGAAATCGAATCGCTGAACGGCCGCCGGAGTCACCAGCGTGACGTTGGTATCGATCGTCTCCTCCTTCTTGAGAGCGCCGATGCTCGAGTTAAGCGAGAAGTAGATCGGGCTGCCATCAAGGATCCGGCGCGGGTACACGGTCATATTTATTTCGGGTGCCTGGCGAATCTTGACGTCGAAATTGGTCCCGGCGCTTGGCGTAAGCGGATTGCGGCTGGGGTCGAACAGCGTCGTAGTTTCATTCGAGGCTAAGAAGTTGAAGCTGAATCCGTTTGTATTGTTGTTCGCATAGAACGTGGATTCGCGGCGCGGGTCGATGACCTGCGCAATGTCGTCGGAGAAGACCTGGCGAAAGGCGAGGCTGGTAACGAGCGAAACATTACCGACTGCCAGCCAGCCGTGGCCCAGGTGCTGCACGCCTTCGCCGATGAAGGCAGTTCCGCCTTGCTTCTCCCCGGTCGGCCCGAACAGCCTGTCCTTCACCGTGAATACACCGAGCCTCAGGAATGAAAGCTCGTCGGTTTGCGCTCGAAACTCGGCGCCCATTCCGAGCCCGCGCTGAGTATAGATGTCCCCGCGAAACGTGATGTCCGCCGATTGGCCGAGCGTCTGGTAATAGGCCAGCTTGAGCGTCCGCCCTTTCTGATTCGAATTGCCGGTGCTCGGCAACAAGAAGCCTGACTTGCGCTCTCTCCTTGTCGCCGGTATCCATACATAGGGCAGCACGAAGGCGGGAAGCGTCTTCACTCGAAAGACGGCGTTGCGCATGATGACTCGGTCGCCCATTTTGAGCTCGGCGCGCCTGGTCTTGAAACTCCACTTGGGAATCACGTCTTCGCAAGCGGTGACGTCTGCGTCGAACAGTTCGTAGGTGTCCGGTCCTGTCTTCTCTACGCGCGCCGCCGTGAAGAAAACATAATCGCCGGTCTGGGTGCGGTTGGTGAAGCCGGTGGTGTCCCAGAAGACGCCTTTCTTGGTCGTCCAGTTGATTTCGGCGCGGTGCGCGGTGACTCGCTGGTCGGCGCCCTGATCGAAAATGACGTTGCCTTCGGCGACCATGTCGGCGGTGGTGTTGTTGAATGTCACGCGATCAGCCTGCAGGCGGATCTCGCCCTGGGTCGCGTTCACGTAGCCTTCGTATAGGAAAAGGTCGGCATTCTTGGATTGCTTGTCAGAGATGATTTCGACCGTTTCCTCAGCAGTCGCCGCGCCGAGCGACGGTTTCGCAGCTTCCTTTTCAGCCTCCGCTTCCTTTTTGCGCTCGGCCTTTCGAGCGCGTTTGTCCTTCTTAGCCTCGGGGTCGTCCGGACTCTTCTGAGCTGGTTGCGTTTGCTGAGGCACAATTTGACGCGCGAGGATCGATCCCGAGTTCAACGCGATCAGAAGATAAAGGGAGAGCGTGATTGAGAGCGGCCGCCGGGAACGGAGCATTGAATTAAACCAGCCTCTGCACGGGTGAGTCGATACTAGCACGGCGCTTTTGCGAACGGCAATGTCGGTGGACTCGCGGCGCACATCGTCGTACTATCGTGCCTGAACCCTAAAACTCGATTGCCAGGAGGAGTCGATGGCCGGCACAACACCAAATGGAGCGTTGGATGATGTTCAAGCACGCCGCCTGCGACGAGGGTTTCGCAAAGGCGTGTTCGTCATCCCAAGCCTGCTTACGACCGCGAATATCTTCTGTGGTTTTTACTCGGTGATGGAATCACTCGCCGGTATAAAAGCACTCGCGCTTGTTCCACTGACGGGTAGTTTGGATCTTGTAATGGGCTCCGGAGCCCTTATCACGGCGACGGAGCACTTCGATCGAGCTGCCGTTGTAATCGGTTTTGCGGCGCTGTTTGATTTGCTTGATGGGCGGGTCGCTCGGATGACCAATTCGACCTCCGAGTTCGGCCTCGAGCTGGATTCAATCGCCGATGTCATCTCATTCGGCGTCGCGCCGGCGGTGCTCGCATTCGCGTGGGGCTACGGCCAGGTGCCTGACTTGCATAACGTTGGGTGGGCAGCATCCTTCCTGTTTGTAATCTGCGGTGCGCTCAGGCTGGCGCGGTTCAATGTTCAAGCCCGACGCCCGCACTCCAACCTCCCGCCCAAGAATCCCAAGATCGACAAAAAAGCCTTCGTCGGAATGCCAATCCCGGTCGGCGCGACGATGATAGCTTCGATAACACACTTTTCGCCGAGGCCTTTGGGATATAGTGCAGATACTCACCTGTGGTCGCTCTGGATAGGCCCGCAGGTCTATTCGACTGCGCTCCTGGTGTTGGTTGTGTTCCTGGCCTTTCTTATGATCTCGACGCTGCGGTATTCAAGCCTCAAGAACATCGGCGTCGGTAACCGGAATCCGCGAATCTTGATAATCGGCCTGGCGCTGGTTGTGACGTTGATCTGGTTTTATTCGCGGTGGTTTTTGCTGATTATTTCGACGGTTTACGTTTCGCACGGAGTGTTAGTGAAACTGTGGTCGCTCGTGAAACCACGACGAGTCGGAACTGCGCACCCAGAGATCGAGCTCGATACGAAGCCGTCGCCCGAAGTGCGAAGTTAGAGAAATTGCTTACAAAAACGTTTCATCCCAATCGGCTAGTAAGTTGTCTAAACGCACTCGACTCCCCAGCAAGCAAGCGTGGCCTGCGCCCTTGATCACTTTTACTCGTGCATTCGGCATTCGCGCGGCCATCGCGTACGCTTCTTTGACGGATGGAATCAAAAGGTCTCGATCACCGGCGATGAATAACGTGGGCGCTTGGATCTCAGAGAGTCGAGGCTCGAGGTCGAGGGCCTCGATTAGCTGAAGGCGCCGCGCATACGCTTCGCTGCTGACTGTGCGGATTGCGCGCCAAAAGAGTCGCCGGTCGTCGTGGTCCACCCCGTCAACGAGCAGGCCTACCGCGCTTGCCGCACGTCGCACCGGCCATAGCAAACGAAACGGCACGCCAGAGGCGACCTTCGCGCCAAGCTTGATCGTCAGTCTGTTTCGGAAACGCGGAAACGAATTGACTACTACCAGACGTTCGACCATCCGCGGATACGCTACCGCAAAGTTCAGCGCAACAGTGCCGCCGAAACACTCTCCAACGATCGTCACTCGCTGTTCTCCCTGATCCCGAATGATCGCAGCCAGATCGTCGGTGAGATCTTGATAGGTGAACGGGCCGTGTTCGCGCGACCGAAAGGTTATGACGCGATGGGCAAGCGCGAGCCGCGGAGCCTGCTTGAAGAAGAGCTGACCGGTGCCGTCGAGGCCGGCGACATAGATGAGCAAAGGTCCCGAGCCTTCGACTTGATAGTGCGGCGAAGACTTGCTAATCACGGCTCGTGACGGCTGATATCTTCCAGGATGCGCTCGGCGGCGGCGCGAGGATCGGAATGGTCAGTGATGGCGCGGCCGATGACAATGAAATCGGCGCCGTCGCGTATGGCGTCTGCCGGTGTGGCTATGCGTTTCTGATCACGCTTTTCGGACCACGCTGGCCGAATACCGGGTGTGAGGATGATGAACCGCTCCGCCGTAATACACTCGCGGATCAAGCGAATCTCATGAGGTGAGGCAACGATCCCGTCGAGTCCTGAATCGCGCGCCAGGGTGGCCAGGCGAACAACCTCGGCTCTCAAGTCCGATGTGATGCCAACGTCCGCGAGATCGGCTCTGTCCATGCTGGTGAGCACCGTTACGCCGAGCACAGCGGGCCTGGTGATCCACAGCAAACCGCGATCGCCTACCGCGTGAGCAGCCGCGCGCATCATCTCCGATCCGCCGAGCGTGTGTACGTTGAGAATGGAAACCCCAAGCCGCGCCGCCGACTCAACCGCGCCGGATACGGTGTTGGGGATGTCGTGAAACTTGAGGTCGAGAAAGACGCGCTCGCCGGTCGCGACAATCTCGCGCACGAGCTGCGGGCCTTCGGCTGTGAAAAGCTGGCTGCCGATCTTGAACATTCCGGCCGCGCCGCTCAGCCGTTCGACGAGCCGAAGCGCACTGTCGCGATCCTGAACGTCGAGCGCAACTATGAGGCGATCCTTGACGCTTGAAGGAGGTGGGTTGGTACTCGTAGCCAGCAACATTGCCTCCTCGGAGAAGGACGCGGGCAAGACCCTGCGTTATCTCGATTTCATATGCGAATTCGTCATCGCAGTTTCGAATATAGCGAGGGGAGGAACTCGATACAAGCCGAAGGCCGCGGAAGCGCTCGGATCATTGCGCGGGAATCTCGAACGAGCAGCAGGTAAGAATGGAAGCAACAGCATCACTCGAATCAAACAGGAAGCTACGCTCAGGAAAGATGTTTGTTTGGGAACTAACGCGAAAGCGCGCGACCTACACTCCTTAAGATTCGAAGGATCACGCCCCGCTAGCCAGGCGGCGGCCCTCGGGGTCAGCTTCAGTCAGCCGAACGTCTTCCAGCAGGCGGCCTCCGACTTCCTGGGTCATCCGAATTGCGCCGTTGAAAACTGCGCCCTCCTCGACCAGCAGCACAGGCGTAATCACATCTCCATGCACGCGGCCGGTCTTGCGAATCTCGAGCTTCGAGCGCGCAATAAGATTGCCTTGAATCGTCCCGTGGACTACGCACACGCCGACGTCTATCTGCGCCTCTATTTGACCCGACTCACCGATGATGAGAGTCCCGCTGTCGGATGTGAGCTTGCCGTCGACCTTACCCTCGACCTGAAGCCGGTCAGCGAACGTTATGTCGCCTTGGACCTCAATGCCGCGGCTTATCAACCCGATATCCGGGCCATTGCTTTCGCCTTTTCCTAGTTTCATTACAGGTATCCCCGCTTTTGATAAGCTCCCAAGAAGCTTAGTTGAGCATTTGTTTTCTTAACGTGAGGGGCCGGATTCTATAACCCGAGAAGCGGCTTTTTCCTTTGATGCAATGCTTGTCTTAGAATCGGGGCAGACAGGTTATACGCCGAGCACGACACGAAGTCAAGTTTCGTTTAGTCAACCTGCGCACCGCTGATTCCTTTATTCGGACAAAAAAAGCCGCAACCCATTTGGCACAGGCTGCGGCTCATCTAAAAACGCTGTCACCTGGTTCTTACTGAACCTTGACCTCTATCTGTTTCGGCTTGGCTTCTTCCCTCTTGGGGAGAGTCAGCCGCAACACGCCGTCCTTGAACTGCGCGTTGATTGCCTCAGTGTTCACGTTGGGCGGCAGCGTGAACGATCTGTAGAACTGACCGTAGCTGCGCTCGACGCGGTGGTAATTCTCACGCTTCTGGTCGTTCTCGACGCGTCGTTCGCCGCTTATCGAGAGCGTGTTCTCATTGAGGCTCACCTTTACGTCCTCTCGGTTAACCTCGGGCAGCTCGAGCTTGATCAGAAAAGCGTTCTCGTCCTCATAGACGTCAACCGCGGGCGTCCACGCTTTCAGAGCAACCTCTTCGTGAGGGGCGGAAATGCTCGCATTGAACAGTTGATTGATGCCCCGCTGTAGATCGAACAGCTCTCGGAAGGGATCCGCGCTTAAGGCCCGAAACGTTCGGGTCGGTGCTATCTGCGTACCAGTCTTAGCCATTGTATTTACCTCCTATATCGCGTGACTTTGGAACCGCCATCAAAGCCGCCGTCCGGTATCAAACTGCCGCTTGTGTCGACTCCGATTTGCATATGACGCTAACATAATAAAATCTGAGCGTAAGCTTGTCAAGTAACTCTCTTAGAGTGAGCCGGGGTTCGGGATAGTCCGGACCGGTTAAGCGCAAGGCAGCATTGGCTTGCGCCCGCGAGATCGACGCCGGGTAGGTAGGTCGTAGCGGGGTACCGGAGCCACTGTCTCGTTATTCGATTGAAATTGATTTGGTTAGCGAGTTCAGGGCCTCAATACCGTGGCTTTGGCAGTGCGCCGAGAGCCCGTCGATCACTTTCATCGTGACCGTCGGGTCGTAGTAATTGGCGGTTCCTATCTGAATGGCGGTTGCCCCGGCGATAATGAATTCGAGAGCATCGGTTGCACAAGCGATTCCGCCGATGCCTATCAGCGGCAGGTCAACGGCTCTTGCCACCTCGTAGACCATGCGGACCGCAATCGGACGAATCGCAGGGCCTGACAGCCCGCCCGTCCCGTAGCTCAAGCGGGGACGCCGCGTGTTCACATCGACCGACATTCCCACAATCGTGTTGATCAGCGAAAGGCAATCTGCCCCGGCGTCTGCGATCGCGCGAGCTACTAGGGTCACATCGGTGACATTGGGAGAAAGTTTGACGATGAGCGGTCTCGCGGACGCGCGCCTGGCTTTCTCAGTGAGCCGCGCAGCCGACTCCGGCGAATTGCCGATCACAATGCCCCCTTCCTTTACGTTGGGGCACGATATGTTCAGCTCATAAGCAGCGATGCCTTCACCGTCGTTCAGGATTGTTATCGCTTCGATATAATCGTCGTCGGAGTACCCGAACACGTTTGCAATGATTCGCGTGTTGTAGCGTCTCAGCGGCGGAAGCTTTTCCTTGATGAACGTGCGCGCGCCGATGTTCTGAAGGCCGATCGCGTTCAGCATGCCGCCGTGGGTCTCAACTATTCGAGGAGGGGCATTGCCCGACAGCGGCCGCGCAGAGAGCCCTTTGGTAGCGAAGCCGCCAAGGCGGTTCAGGTCTATCAACTCCGCGAACTCAAGGCCATATCCGAACGTGCCCGAGGCTCCAATCACCGGGTTGTTGAAGCGAATACCTGCGATCTCAACCGCGAGTCTCGGATCGTGATTAATTGCTTCTGCCATTAGTTTGAATGGGGACTGATTCGCCAATCGAAATCCGCAATTCCTGTCTAATGCGTCATAGCGTTGACTTCCCACCGAATCATCTCGGCCGGGAAGATCGAGCCCTCGGTGCAGACTCGCTTATATGAGTCGTACCCAAGCGGTCCGTCTGCCTTGATCGCGACGACGCAACCTACACACACGCCGAAGCCGCAGCCCATCGGCGCTTCGAGTGAGACAAGGCAGCGCACTTCAAACTGGGCGGCTATTTCCGCGACGCGCTTCATCATCACCCACGGCCCGCAGGCATAGATCGTCGTGCTCGCGCCGCCGCCCTCGCGAAGGTGCCGCTCGAGCGGCGCCGTAACAAACCCGGGTTCGCCGAGACTTCCGTCATCTGTGGTGAGCGTTAGCGGGAGTCCCAGAGCGCGGAGGTCTTCCAGCCCGCAGCCAGTCGCCGCATTCTTGCTTGCCGCGCCGAAAAACAATTGCGCGTCAACACAGGAGGCCGCGAGCTCTTTGCAAAGCATGAGCACCGAGGCTGAGCCGATGCCTCCCGCGACCACGATCGCGCGTTGATTGTCCGCCCTTGCGACCGGCCAATTATTGCCAAGCGGCAGAAGGGCTTCCACCGAAGCTTCCTTTTCGACCTGTGCAAGCGCTTCGGTTCCGGGCCCCAGTACCTGATACAAGAAACTGATGCGTCGAGGGCCTTGAACGCGGTAGACGGCGAGAGCGCGTCTTAGCAAAGGCTCGATCGAAGCGTGCGCCTTGAGCATTGCGAATTGTCCGGGGATCACCTGGACCTCCTGTTTGAGATCCAGAGTAAGAAGTCGGTAGCCCGGCGCAAGCTCGCGGTTGCTCTCAACTGTGGCTAAAGTCTCGATCATTATCCCGCTGCGATTCAGACTCTCTTAGGAGCCCTTTGCGCCAGTCACATCCGGATTTTTGTTCTCGCCAATGATTAAGAGCCAGTCTAGCAAGATGACCGACCTAACTCAACGAAGTCAGCTAACCGGGCGCGGAGCGCGAGACTCAGAGCGGGCATTCATGACCGCCTGCCTTGCATTGACGTTTCCAGAACAATATTCTGAGTCTTCAACAACCACCAGGAAGGAGCTTTGCGAAAAGATGACCACTGCTGACGAGATTGTGTCCCAGGTAGTACAAATAGTTGACTCCCCCGCGCCGCGTGATGAAGTGCTTCGGTATGCGGTGCAGATTCTCAAACGTGAGCGTGAGCGTTACAACTGGGTAGGCATATACATGATAGAACGCGACACACTTGTTCTCCACAACTACTTAGGCAAGCCGACGGAGCACACGCACATCCCCGTAGGCAAAGGCGTGTGCGGCGTGGCGGTGGCGGAAGGCGCCAATCAAATCGTCGGCGACGTTACCAGGCTGGACAACTATCTTGCTTGCAGCGTCGAAACGCGTTCCGAGATCGTCGTCCTTATTCGCGGCGGTATGAATATCCTCGGTCAAATAGATATCGACAGTGATCTCGAGAACGCATTCACCAAAGAAGACGAGGCCTTACTGAGCAGAGTCGCAGATCTGATCGCGCGACGATTCTAGCCAGAGGTGGGGCTGATTGGACCCGTGTCCTCGCACCGAGCCTTTGGCACACGATTTCGTGTGACCTCATACGATAACCAGAGACGATGCCACCGGCAGTCGTCAATTCGCACAATTCCCCTACCCACGTAAACTCGACACCGATTGGAGTTATCCGAACTTACTTGCCGCATACGCAGATGGCACGTCAGTCGCTCTCTCTTTAAGCCGACCAGCTTGTTTCGAGCAGAATAAGTTGAGCGGACACTCGGAGGAACGACTAATGGCTACCAACGCAATTTCGATTCAATCAGATGCCGGTCTAACAGCAGCGTTGGCCGGCGATGCGATGAGCGGGTTCGAAGACCTCTATCGCAAACACTATAGAAGAGTCTATTCGATATGCCTCAGGATGACGGGCAACATGGCCGAAGCTGAGGACCTGACGCAGGAAGTATTCATTCAGCTCCATCGAAAGATTGGCTCGTTTCGCGGGGAGGCGGCATTCACAACGTGGCTGCATCGGCTGACCGTAAACCAGGTGCTTATGCATTTTCGCAAGCGCTCGGTCAGGTCTGAGCTGACAACCGATGACGGTGAGATGCCTGACTCGATCGACCCCGAAACGATAAATCCGGAAGCCATGCCGATCGTCGATCGGATAGGACTTGAGAGCGCGATCGCGCAACTCCCGAACGGGTATCGCACCGTATTTGTGCTTCACGATGTCGAGGGCTACGAGCACGAGGAGATCGCGAAGCTCCTCGGCTGCAGCGCCGGCACATCGAAGTCCCAGTTGCACAAAGCCAGATTGAAGCTCCGCCGCCTGCTCTTACAGCGCGCGAAAGCGGTGTGAGAAAGAAGGCTCAGATCAAACACGAAGGCTGCCCGCTCCTATGAGTCGGCAGCCTTTCGAGTTCCTTGGCTAGTGGCCACGCGCCCTGGCATCTGTGTGCGGGTGATCACTAAACTTTGCAACCCCGGACACAGACTAAAGTCTATGCCGTGCTTTGCGGGGACGTGACGTTATGTTAAATCTCTTAGTCGGTGCGAAACCTTCTACCCAATACAATCCGCATCGCGGTTCTTCTGCTTGCGAGTTCTGCCCGTTGTGACAATGCCTTCCCGGTAGCTCCGGTGTTCGACCAGGAACCGGGCCGTGCGCGGTTGATTGCCGCGGCTCGAGCCGGCGGGGATTATCTCGTCCGCATGCAGAAACCCGACGGAAGCTTTCATTACTATTACGACCCGGCTGAAGACCGCTTCGAGTCGCGGCGATACAACATTGTGAGGCACGCGGGCACGGCCCTGTCTCTGCTCGACCTCTACGCGGCAACCCGCGACGGCCGCTATCTCGAATCGTCGCGGCGGGCGATTACTTTCCTGAAGACTCGGTTTCGCGCCGCGCGATCCGGGCAATCAATTTATGTGCTCGACTTCGATGGCAAAGCAAAGCTTGGCGCAAGTGGGTTGGCGCTTGCCGCGCTTGCCAGACAGATTCAGCTCGATCCGAAATCCGCCGACCGGCAGAGCGCGACCAGGTTGGCCAATCTGATCCTTGCGTTGCAACGCAAGGATGGATCGTTCGTGATGCGGTACCAGCTTCAAAGCGCCGACGAGCAAGGCGCAGACTCGCTCTACTATCCGGGCGAGGCGCTGCTCGGGTTGATTCGTTTGTTCAAATTGAATGGCGACCGGCAACTGCTTAAGGCCGCGCGGCGCGGAGCCGGGTTTCTGATCGAGACACAGCGGCAGATGGACCCGCTCCCTCCCGATGCCTGGCTCATGCAGGCGTTAGGTGATCTTTACAACGCCGGCCCACAAAAAGAGTACGCGGGCCACGCGATCGCCCTCGCCGAGGCGATCATCGCCGAGCAATATGATGACAATGATCACGACGGCTATGCAGGCGGTTTTGGCCCCGGACCCCCTCGAGGAACGCCGGCCGCCTCGAGAGCTGAAGGACTGGTGCCGGCATACCGGCTTGCTCGTTCAATCGGGGATGTTCGCGCCTCGAAGATATCGGCGGCCCTCAAGGCCTGCGCCCGGTTTCAACTCGCTCAGCAATTCACGCTTGAGAACAGTGGGTCCTTGCCAAACCCGGCGCGCGCGGCAGGCGGATTTCGCGAAGGGCTGACGTCGCCAAAGATTCGGATCGATTTTGTTCAGCACAGTATCTCATCCCTGTTAGGCATCGCTGAAGCGCTCTACTGATTGCCGATTGCCGATTGCCGATCGCCGAACTAAGATGGGCGCGATGTCCGCGAATCGGCAATCGGCAATCGGCAATCGCCAATCCTCTCGCGCCGTATTCATCGACCGCGACGGCACGCTCAACGAAGACATCGGCTACGTGTCGGCGCGCGATGAGTTGGTCATCTACCCGTGGGCTGCCGAAGCCGTGCGATTGATCAACGAGTCCGGATTGTTGACCGTCGTCATAACCAACCAATCGGGGATCGCGCGCGGGATGTATAGCGAAGCAACGCTCGGCTCCATTCATTCGCGAATGATCGAAGAGCTTGCCCGCAAGGGCGCGAGAATAGACGCGGTGTACTATTGTCCTCATCATCCCGAAGTCGGAGACGCGCGATACCGGACCGCCTGCGAGTGCCGAAAGCCACGAACCGGGATGCTGGACAGGGCAGCTCGCGAGCACGGTGTCGACCTCGCGCGGTCCTTCGTCATCGGAGACAAAGCTAGTGATATCAAGCTCGCAGAGAACGCCGGGGCGCGTGCTGCGCTTGTGCTTACGGGTTATGGCCGCGAGACTCTTGCGCATCCGGACCGCTGGCCTTGTGCGCCGGAGATCGTAGCCGAGAACTTGCTGGAAGCGGTGAAGCGAATACTCGAGCGATGCTGACATTCTTAAACATCTCGAACATCGCCCTGATCGACGAACTGAATGTCGAGTTCGATCGAGGGCTCAATCTGCTCACCGGAGAGACAGGCTCGGGCAAATCGATTATCGTCGATGCGCTAGGCGTGCTGGTAGGCGGACGGTTCACATCCGATCTTCTAAAAGCAGGCCGCGACCGCGGGTTCATCGAGGGACTCTTTTCCGTCGCGCGCAACAGAGAACTTGAACGACTACTGAGTGATGCGGGCATCGAAGCCGATCGCGCCGACGACACCGAGATCATCATAAGGCGCGAGCTTGCGGCAAACGGCCGAAACAAGATCTTCATCAATAATCAACTTGCAACTCAGTCGCTGCTGCGAGAGCTTCAGCCATTCCTGGTGGACATACACGGCCAGGGCGATCAGCAAACACTGTTCGACACTACTACACATCTAGAGCTGCTGGACGCATTTGCGAGTGTTGCAGGGTTGAAAGAGGAAGTGGCTGCTTGCTACAAAAGCTGGTCCTCGGTCAAACGAGAGCTTGAGGCGCAGGGCAAGGAAGACGCCGAGAAGTTCCAGCTAATCGACATCCTTCGATTCCAGATCGATGAACTGGAACGCGCCCGGCTGGTAGTGGGCGAGGACGAACAACTCGAAGAAGAACGCCGGCGACTCAACAACGTCGAGAAGCTCACGATGCTTTGCGCGGAGAGCTTTGACCTCATCTATGAAGAAAGCGACTCGGCTATAACGCGCATAGGTCAAACGGCCCGGCGGGTCGAGGAGCTTGCCGGTTATGAGTCAAGGTTTCGCGAATATCTTGAAGGACTCGAAACCTCGCGGACGATGCTGGAAGATCTCGCGTTCTCGCTTCGCGACTTCGCGGACAAGTTGGAGTTCTCGCCCGCTCGCCTCGAAGAAATCGAAAACCGGCTTGCCGAGCTTTCCCGTCTGAAGCGCAAATACGGGGGCTCGACTGAAACCGCGCTCGATCACCTCGCCCGTTCTCAAGACCGCCTGCGCCAGATCGAACGATCAGATGAACGTGAGGCGCAGCTACGAGCCGAACTCGCCGCTGCGCGCGCCGCTTACGTTGAGCGTGCTCGAAAGCTGCATCACGAGCGAGTTCGATCGGCGAAGAAGTTCGAGCGCGCCGTCGAGCGCGATCTCGCGGAAGTAGCGATGGAGCACGCCAGGTTTCAGGCGCAGACAACAGCGCCTCCCGACTCAGAGCTGAATGCGGATGACGCGGCTGCTTCGTTCACCGCAAGCGGGATCGATCGAGTCGAGTTCTATTTTTCAGCCAACGTCGGCGAAGCCATTCGGCCGCTCGCGAAAGTCGCGTCGGGAGGAGAAGCGTCCCGGCTGATGCTCGTGTTAAAGACGGTAGCGGGCGCGACTGAGTTCCCTCGCACAATCGTATTCGACGAGATCGACAGCGGCATCGGCGGGCGCGTCAGCGAAGCTGTAGGGGTTAAGCTCAAGAAGCTTTCGGAAACGAACCAGGTTTTTTGCGTCACTCACCAACCGCAGATCGCTCGATTTGCGGATTCACATCTTCTGGTGCGCAAAGAAGCGATCGCCGGCCGCACCGAGATCAGCGTTGATACACTCGATCGCCGCGGACGTGTCGAAGAGATCGCCCGCATGCTCACCGGCGCGGAGATCACCGAAACCGCCCGCCGCCACGCAAGAGAGATGCTTAAGGGTTGAACTATATAGGGCCTATACGACATATAGGACCTATCCAACCCTTGCAACCTGCGCCCTCTATGATAGACTAGCCCGTGCTGCGGGACGCTGCTCCTGGTCCCCAAGGTCAAGCGGTTGTCAGATGACTCACCCCGAACCGTGGTTAAACATTACTCGCTGTGGAGAATGAGATGGAAGACAACGATTTCAACCTGACCGCCGAGGAACGAAGGAGCGAGGACCGTCGAAGAGAAGAACGGCGCAAACAGGAACTCGGCCCTCCGCCTGGCGAGCCCGAGCGTCGCAACGGGCGCGAACGGCGATTGTTCGACCGGCGCGTTCAGGGTTCTACCACCGGCCAGCTTCTGGTCGAAGTCGGCCGGTTCGCCGCCGAGAACATGGTCTTTCGTCAAAAGGGAAACAAGGCGGCAGCACGGCGCGCACGCAAACACCTGTCACAGATAATGAAGCTGGCGAAGCTGAGACGAGCTGAAGTCTCCGCTGAGATAAAGGGCCTGTCGCCCGGTGACGCAGCAGCAGCCGAAGGCGATGACGCGGATGAAGCGGATGAATAACCGCGGCATTCCTCGTCGCGCTTCGTTATAGCTCATCCCAACTCCACCAGAACAACCCGTGTGATTATTCTTCTGCTCGAAGCCGTGCTTCCAGCCGCCGCCTGATGTGGTAGTAATCCTCGACAAGCTTGTTTAGCGTTACGATGAACGGTATCTGCAGCGCGGCTGCGTCATCTGCTCGCCGCTCAAGGTCGTCGGCTTCGGGTGAGCCGGGCTGAACGCGCTCAAGCTTCTCCATCACTTCGTGAACATTTTCTCCACGTGGATGGCGGTGATACGAGAAGCTGATAAGAGAGAGCGTAAGCCCATCGACGACCGATTGCACCTGTTCCGCGTCATCGAGTGACAACCGCCTGATCAAAAAAGATTCCTCAGGGGCTTCAGTAGCTTTGGCGAGCTCAAGCACCTTCTGCTGAAGGTCATCTGGTCCGGCGCTCATAAATCGAATCATCGAGCTTCGCCCGCGCCGTTGTCAACTGAACAGTGATGCGTGATGATTGATGCCTGAAGTCGTGATTCGTGGTCGGAAATAGACTTCGCGAGATTCGAGCCATCGCGAATCGCGCTTCGGATTCTCAATGGTTGAACCTGGGTAAAGACGGGCTTCAGTCCGTCTATCAACCGCGTGGTTGTGTAATGTCCCAGGATCTCTTCCGATCAACTCTTTCTCCGAGGCGCCAACCTTTCCTGTGCCTGTCGGCTGCGCTTGCCGGCGGGATTCTGATTGATCGATGGATCGAGCCCCCGCGATTGGTGGTTAGTGGACTCGCTCTGGCGTCAGTCATCGTATCCATCAGGCTACTGGTCAGCAAGAGAAACGCGGCTTGTACCATTGGGTTGATGATTGGTTTTGCAGCTGCCGGCGCTCTGCTCTCGCTCGCGGACAGAACTAAAGACACAACCTCGAGACTGGAGACCCTCTATGAGTCAAAGCTCATCAGCCCGGATGATCCAGTTGAGTTGACCGGCACTCTGGGCGCCCCGCCCGAACCTGCGCCAGGCACGTTCTACCTGGATCTCGCCGCGGCGCAACTACGCGTGCGTGATGAAGTGATGCCCGCCAACGGGCACGCGCGGCTGATGATCTCGCCATCCGGCGACGCTGCGCAGAAGGATTTCGCGGATCTCGCGCTGGATT
>WNFR01001067.1_pt1 | contig 28459 bp, 24 predicted proteins | sample 5400221 | NCBI WGS metagenome assembly WNFR01 (sample SAMN13153357, study PRJNA577476) | soil metagenome | isolation source: 40 cm soil under Madrone tree | place: USA:California | collected 2016-06-14
GCCATGAATGGCTGGAAAGTGTATGTCAATCTTTATGATTGCGGAACTACCGGAGCAAACCTCGGTAATTCCCAGACTGCTGTATTGACGGTGACTTCCACCCAGACAGCCGCGACATCTCCGACGATCACAACGCAACCTGCGAGTCAAACCGTAACGGCTGGACAGACAGCGACGTTCTCGGTAGCAGCGAGCGGGACAGCGCCGCTCAGTTACCAATGGCAGAAGAACGGCGCAAACATTAGCGGCGCCACGTCTTCTACCTATACCACTCCGGCAACCACAACGGCGAACAGCGGCTCAACGTTTGACGTCGTGGTGAGTAACTCGGCAGGAATCGTGACGAGCAATGCCGCTACACTGACAGTCAATGCGACAGGGGGGACTCCAGTTGTTACTCAGCAGCCCCAATCACAAACAGTGCAGGCTGGTCAATCTGCGACCTTCACTGTCGTGATCGCAAACGGTCCCTGCCGCAGCCTTTGGTATATAAACGGGGCAGGATATTACGGTGCTTTTGCTTCAACGATCTCCTACACGATCCCAAACACAACTCTGGCCATGAATGGCTGGAAAGTGTATGTCAATCTTTATGATTGCGGAACTACCGGAGCAAACCTCGGTAATTCCCAGACTGCTGTATTGACGGTGACTTCCACCCAGACAGCCGCGACATCCCCGACGATCACAACGCAACCTGCGAGTCAAACCGTAACGGCTGGACAGACAGCGACGTTCTCGATAGCGGCGAGCGGGACAGCGCCGCTCAGTTACCAATGGCAGAAGAACGGCGCGAACATTAGCGGCGCTACGTCTTCTACCTATACCACTCCGGCAACCACAACGGCGAACAGCGGCTCAACGTTTGACGTCGTGGTGAGCAACTCGGCAGGAAGCGTGACGAGTAGTGCGGCGACTCTTACGGTGAGCGCCGATACGACACCGCCGACGGTTTCGATTACTGCGCCGACAACGGGCGCTACAGTTGCTGGCACAATTACGGTGAGCGCCTCAGCTTCCGATAATGTGGCGGTCGCCAGGGTTCAGTTGCAGGTTGATGGCGTGAATGTCGGAGCTGCCGACACCACATCGCCCTATACCCTCTCGCTGAATACCACTACTCTCTCCAACGGCGCTCATGACCTCACGGCGGTTGCCACTGACACTGCGGGGAATCAAGCATCCGCCATTGCCGTCGCAGTCACTGTTTCAAATCAGGGTGGCGTCGGTGCCGCGCCCGCCTATGCCAATAATGGTGCAGGATGTTCAATCGACAGGGTAGACAGCGTCACGACCCAGACCTGTCCCCTGCCTAACGCGACCGGTCCAGGAAACCTTCTTGTTGTATGGCTTCGCTACCACACCCCAGCTCAGACTCCGACATTTTCGGACAACATTGGTGGCAACACATATTCTCTAGCCACATCCGTTACCGACAGCACGAATTCTACAGTCGCAGCGCTGTATTATGTAGCAAACGTAAAAGCGGGTGTAAATCAGGTTACAGTCTCGCTCGCAAGCACGACCTTAGTCCAAATTCAACCGTATGAATTCTACAACGTGGCAACCACTTCTCCGCTTGACCAAGCCATAGGGCAGGCTAATAGTGGTACATCCATATCATCGGGAACCTTGCCTGAACTGGGGTCTTCCGGCGATCTGGTCGTACATTTTGGAACGGGTGCCAATACGATGGGAATAACTTCCTGCACGACAGATTCGCAAGCGAACATCAACTGGCTTTTCCGGGAAACGATGATAGGCAACAACTACCCTTCCTGCTTGCAGTACGGTGTCTACAATTCGGCAATGTCCTTCAGCCCGACTTTCACGGTTAGCACAGGCATCAGTTATATTTCTATCGCCGCGGCATTCAAACCCGCCAATGCAGGTACGGCTCCTCCGCCTGGAATTCGAGTAGCCTACGTCCAGCATGACAACAATCAGAGTGAGCAAGCTGCTTCGACCATCCTAGAATATCCCATTAGCGGAAATGCTTTTGCTGTGTTCGGAACATCTGGGTGCGCGGGAACAAGCAATACGGACTGTGCCTATGCAACGTCGGCGTCAGACGGGGCAAATATTTACACTCAGGTCGGCTCGACGGTTATCAGCAATTTCGGGTCCGACGGAGGCAACTCAGCGGGCACTGTCTTTTACGCCCACAGCGTCCTTCCAGGAACCTATCGAGTTACATGGGCCCTCCACACAAGGTCAAACGGCGGAATCGGCTCTTCATTTATGCTTTACGACGTTGTGGGGGCATCCGCAAATCCTCTGGATACTGGCTATGGAACCAGCGGCCTTGCATCCTCTACGTTTGACCAAACTAGCAGTGGGCCAGGCGGTCCTCTGACCGTTTACACGGTAACTCCGTCTCAGCAGAATGAAGTCGTCCTTGCGACAGTAGGAGCGGCCTACGATACCTGGACAGGAGTCTCGTCTCCTTCTGGAGCTCAATTTCTCTCAGTAGCGACCGGGTCAGGTACAACTACTGGTGGAAGCGATTATAACGAGGGCTGGGCAGTGTACTATAACGGATCATCTACTGCCGCCCAGACGTGGACGTGGACGCACGACACTTCAACACCTGGGCTACCTGGCGCTGCGGCCGGGATTGCTATGGGCATAGCGTTCCAGCCGGCTACTCCATAGTTCGCGGCCCGAGGGCTCGTCACCACAAAATTCCAACGACAGAAAGCATTTGAGAGTGCTAAGCAATAATTATTACATTCTACCTGCCACGCCTCGCACTAACAGCGGAAGGCCACAAACGGGAACTGTTTGTGAATCAGACTGGCGTGCCTAAACAAGTCAGGATGTCTTGACCTTCGGATATGATTGCAGAAATTACCGCTTTGAGTGATGACGGCGCCTTTTTTGCTCACTGCCTGAGAGGAAAAAGGTAAACTGGTGCTCTTGCGGGTTGTGCTCGGGGTGGTCGCCGGTTGAGATCATGCGTGACGCAAGCAGGGTAAAAGCCGCGATAGTGTTGTTGGTGTGCTTCGGGCTGGCGTCTAGCATCCTGATGTTGCGCTCAGCGCGATGGGAACTGAATGGCGAGGCCCTTGGACGCGATCCGATGACGCTCTTTGGAACGCGACTGGAGGGCATCCGGCGCGACCTGCCGCGCTGTGGCGTGGTTGGGTATCTTACCGATCCTCCGAACTCTATAAACCAAGAACTGGTCTGGACCCGCTATTACCTGACGCCTCTGGTCGTCCTCCCCTACTCGCAGCAACATTTGATTATTGGCAACTTCCATAAACCGCTCCCTACAAAACTCGTTTCTGAGTGGCACCTCGTCCTCCTGAGAGATTATGGCAACGGGACGATGTTGTTCGTGAACCAGGAGCGATGATTCTAAACCTCATTACGGCGCTGCTGATTTCCCTGGTGATCGGATCGGCGGTCACGTGGCTAGTGTGCCCTCGAACAGGGTTAAGGTTCAGCGATGTGCTGTTAGTTCTGTCGTTAGGGATCGCATCAGGGCTGGGGCTTTCTTCTGTTTTGCTTTTCCTTTGGCTGGCGGCTGCCAACGGAAACGGCAAGCGAGAACCAATTTTGGTCCTGGCGCTTGCGATCATATTGGCCGGGATCGCCGCGGTACGCTGGCGACTGGGGCACCGACACGGCATACCCTCGCCCAATATTCCCGGAAGCATGCCTTGGCTGAAAATCACTTTCAGTCTGGCAGCGTTCATGGCGGTTGTTGGATACGTGTTGTTAAGCCTTCACTCACCGCACGGTGGCTGGGATGCCCAGTCCATCTGGAACCGCCATGCGCTATTCATGTTTCGGGGGGGCGAGCATTGGAGGGATGTGTTTTCGGCGGCGGAAGTGGGATGGACGCCGGGGTATCCTATGCTGACTCCTGGTGCAATCGCTCATTGTTGGCTTTTTGTCGGCAAGGAAACAGCGCTGGCTCCCATTGCGATTGGATTCCTGTTCTCTGTGGCGGTTGTAGGGCTTCTGGTTTCCTCGCTTTCCCTGCTCCGCAGCGGCAGCCAGTGCCTGATTGCCGGGATTGTACTGCTTTGCTCGCCGCAGTTCATCGCTCAGGCGGCCACGCAATATGCTGATGTACCCCTCGCGTCGTTTTATCTGGGCGCAATTCTGCTCCTTTCCCTGCACGACGTGCGGAATCACTCGGGTTGGCTGGTGACGTCGGGCATGATGACAGGTATGGCGGCATGGACCAAGTCCGAAGGCCTGCTGTTCGCGCTGGTGCTGGTGCTGGTGCGCTGCGGGGTGGTCGTCACCTTGCGCGGAGCAAAGGCATGGACGCGCGAATTTCTGCCCTTCACCGTGGGCTTGCTGCCGGCGTTTGCAGTCGTGCTCTATTTCAAGTTTCGTATGGCGGGAGCGGCTATCGATTTGGTCCTAGACCAGACGCCGCACGCGATCCTTGGCCGCCTGTTGACTGGTTCTCGCTACGTGATGATCGTGAAAGCGTTTGCAAACCAAATCCTCGGGTTTGGCGGCTGGGTTGTGATGCTTCCGCCAGTATTGATCATGTATCTGTTGGTGGTCGGCATAAATCCACCGAGGAAGGACAGGCCCGCCATCTATACCGGATCACTGACCCTTATCCTGATGATGTGCGGCTACTTTATGGTCTACGTAATCACTCCGCACGACTTGGCTTGGCACCTGCACTTTTCTCTCGACCGAGTGCTGATGCAGCTCTGGCCGTTGGCCATCTTTGTCTTCTTCCTTTTAGCCCGCACGCGGGAAGAAGCCGTTAGGGCTGACAACTATGTTACGTCGTAAGGCTAAAGTAATGCCGAGGATGTCGACAATGGAAGTAGGGCTTTTTGTTTTGAGCCTCGGAATTGCGCCATTGGGCTGCGGTTGCAAACACGCGGATTCAAGGCCAGTCGAAATAATGACCTTCAATCGGACAAGCGGCGCTGCTACCGGGCCTCTCCGTGTTCTCGTGACCAATCCGCATTACTTTACCGATGGCAAGGGTAAAGCCATATATCTCGTCGGCTCGCACACTTGGTCGAATTTTCAGGATAAAGGAACCACCTACCCGCCGCCCCCGTTCGACTACAACAGGTATATTAACTTCTTGGTCTACCACAACTTGAACTTCTTCCGTCTGTATGAGTGGACGCTCTCGAATGGAGGAACTGCAACTGAACGGTACGAACCCCAATCCGGGCCGTATTGGCCGTGGCAACGCATTGGGCCGGGCACCGCCAATGATGGCAAACCGAAAACCGACTTCACTAAGTTTGATCTGAGGTACTTTGATCGCATGCGGCAGCGCATTATTAAGGCCGGCCAAAACGGTATTTATGTCGCGGTAATGCTGTTTAACGCGTTTGAGTTCCAATACGACGTCAATTCGGCCGACGGCAATCCTTTCGAGATTTCTAACAATGTCAACGGCATTAATTGCGGAAGCACATGTCCAATTGATTTCCGGATGACACTGTCTGCGGGTGCCTGGTCCATCGAGCAAGCGTACATCCGCAAGGTAATCGACACAGTAGATGATTTGGATAATGTCCTGTATGAGGTTGGAAATGAGCCGCCTTCGCCTACGTCTGATACTTGGCAAGAGGAGGTTATCGCTTATGTCAAATCGTATGAAGCGACCAAGCCGAAGCAGCATCCGGTCGGCATGAATCCAGGCACGGGTACCAAGGACGCCACACTATATGCCAGTGCCGCCGATTGGGTGTCCCCGGGTGGGATACTGCCCTCGGTAAATGTGACAACAAAAATCGTGGTTAGTGACACCGACCACTCCTGCTATTACACCTGTTTAAAAGCATTGGGAGAGGCAGGGCAAAGAGCCTGGGCATGGAAGAATTTTAGCTACGGCAACAACCTGCTTTTCATGGACCCTTATCTCACCCAATGGTCAGACCGGAACTCCCCAGGCGGAATCTGCTCTGGGGGCCAGTGCACCATTCCAGATCCCTACTGGGACATTATTCGGAACGCGATGGGGCAAACACTAAGCTACGCACAGAAAATCAACCTTGCGGCCATGACGCCGCAGAGCGACTTGAGCAGTACCGGCTACTGCCTAGCTAGTCCCGGTTCGGAGTACTTGATTTATAAGCCGAAGACTGGCGGTTGGAAATCATACTTTGCCTCCCTCGGCCGGTCGTTCACTCTTACTCTAGTCGCGGGCACCTACAACTTCGAGTGGTTTAACCCAAGTTCAGGCGAGGTCGCGGCAACTGGAATTATTACTGCGAATGGCGGCGATCAATCCTTTACAGCGCCATTCAGCGGAGACGCGGTTCTTTGGCTACACAAATGAGCGATGTGGTTCCAATCAAACTTGGGTCTAACGAGCGCGCGCCGCAGAATCTGGAAGAACTTCGTAGATTCTGAGTTCGCCTTGCTCTTTAGCAAGATGAAACACCCGCGGATAGGCAGTATAAAGCAAATCGAAACAGACCGTTTCCGAGGGAACGTAATAATTGAAACGGGTGTGGATGACAACCACATACTGGATGCGATGTTCGCGGATGCCTTGCATCAGCACTTTAGGATTTGTGATCGGTGGAAGCCAAATCACTCTTCGCCGCGAATAGTGGTAAATAAGCGAACCCTGGCGCGAGGCAATGATGGGGCGTTTGGATCAGTGTGGGATTGAATCCAGCTGGCTGCTTGAATCTCAGGCGTGCTTCCGAGTCTTGAAAGGCCGAAAGCAAGATTCTCACGGCCGATAGGGATATCCGCGGCCACTCCGGTGGCGACCAGGAAGGCCACCATTAAAGCTTCAAGCAACCTGGCTGGAATGATAGACAGACCTGCCACCGAGTACTGTTTGCCCAAGAAACTCTGCGCCAAAGGAAGGAAATCCGAAGACGGAAACGGCCCTTTCCAAATTAATCTCGCGCTAACCGCAGAGACGAACCAGAAGATCGCCGATACTTTGTCTTGGAACCCGTGGCCAGACTCAGCTCCCCAGCCCTGTATCGCCGCGAAAAGAGCCAAAATGATCGACACGGGTAAAAACAGAGTGCCGACTCTTCGTGAATATTGTTGGGCCCAGTGGCGCAAAGCCAAGAACCCCTCAGCAACGTAAAGACAGGCAAGGGGAAGGACAGGGAGAGCGAACCTCGGCGTCTCAAACGACCAGGGCCAAAAAAGATAGATACACTCGTAGCCGACAAAATATAGAGCGCAGAGTTGCGAGTCGGCCCGCAGTAGCGAACTGCAAACGCCGACGAGGATCAATACGATGCAACCCGCGACTCCAATTGAAGCCCAGGAAGGGCTGATCCAGCGCCGAATCAACACCTCATCGAGATATAGGTTCGCTCTTTAAGATTGTGCTCCACACGCGGGACTAGGTCCTTGGGCGATGCCAGCCTCAACTCGGGATAGTTACCGTTCTTCACTTTCAATTGAGAAAGGTAGCTATCCCCACGACCGGGCAGCATCGGCCAGTCCTTGAAATTGCTTCCACGATGCATCCACCATATTTGGGCCAAGAGTGCGACGAGAATGACGGGTACGACCAACTTGAAACACAGCTTGGCACCAGGGGAGTCCCGAAGGAACGAAAGAACTACCCAGCCTAGCAATGAGCCGATCAGAGCTATTCCCGCTGATTGGACCATCACTGCTGCCGTTACGAGGAGGCAGCAGGGCGGCAGACAAGAATCTGCTCGGCCGACTCACGGCCGTTTCCAGTTCCGGTGCGAGGAAAAGGACCGGCATGCTGATGAAGAAATAGGGTATGCGGGCCACAATACTGAAGAAACGAACACAAAGAGAGCGGGCGATGAAGCCGACAGCACGCAAGAAAGCAGCCCTGATCGCGCGTCCGCATTGACGGCGGATCACCAGGTAGCTGACAGAGTGTTGTGGGTACAGCTCACGGTTACACAGACTAAGGCGAGAATGACTGGCAATCCCGGAGGTTCAACGTTTTCCGGGACGGAATTGAGTGAATAGGAACCGTGGAGAAGAGAATCTGCGCGATCGGCAAAGGCGGCATCTGCATGGAGGAAATCAGGAGCTTTCTCGTAGAGGAAGAACGGCAGCGCGCCCAAAGCCATGATGAGAGCGCAGACAAACAAATCCGCAGCGGCGAAGCACCTCCGGCTGAGGAGAAGTCTCACGGCCACTTGCACCAGCCTCTCGTTTATATCACAAGTACTGGCACGGCAGTTCCCGGTGCCGGAAATGCCAGCGAAAAAGTGTGTGTCAGTACGCGAGGCACGCTCAGTTTGTTAATGGAAACGTTAGGGTGAGAGTGTTCTTTGATATTTTCACTGAGGGTGAAATCAGCGATTCCTTGCCAGCCTTCTGGCCGAGACGAGCTTAAAGATTCAATCAGCTGTCTATCGGCTCGGAATCCCGAGCGAACCAAGGGCGCCGCGGATCGCGGCGTTGATTTCAAACCGATCTTCGACCGTTTTTCGAGCCCGTTTGACGAGCGGGCCGCGCTCGCCCTGGCTCAGGTTGAGAGCTCGCCGCAGTCCGGCCAGGACTTCTTCGTTGGTGGCTCCTACCAGGATTCCATTTTCGCCATTCACAACAATCTCCGCCGGCCCCTGACAATTCGTGGCGACGCAAACGAGTCCGGTTGACATGGCTTCGATCAGAGCGATTCCGAAACCCTCACGGTCACTGGCCAGGACGTAAATGTCTCCGGCTTTCAAGAGTTTGCTAGCGTCCTCCTGAAAACCCACCAGTTTAACTCGACGATAGCTGTCATTACTCGCGATGATTTTCTCTATCTCTTCTTTCAGAGGACCGTACAATGTGAGCACCAACCAAAGATTCGCATGTTCGCCAGATAAGACTGCGAATGCATTTAGGATTCTGTCCACGCGCTTGACCGGCGCCAAGCGTCCATGACTCACAATTACAGTTGCATCATCGGGAATCGCGTGCGCACGTCGATATTCAATCCGGTCGGCGAGGGACGGCCGAAAACGCTTGGTGTCCACACCATGATAGAGAACCGAAGTGCGGTCGGCAGGATAGCCAAGGCGCGCAACGAGGTTGCTCTTAAGTCCCTGGCCCGAAACGAAGGTGCGACGCAGTAATCTATTTCGAAGCTTTTGTTTGAGAGTCTCCCTGCATTTATACAAGCCGACACCAGGGAGGGAGCCGAAGCGAGCTTTCCTCTTCTCGGTTGAGATAGACGCGCATGGCAGCGGTCCCCCGCCGCCCGCGAAAAGAAAAACACCGCCGCGTGTTGACAACCGGGCGGCTAGGACCGGGATCAATTTAAGGTCTCCGATATTGCCTTCGAGAAGAACGATCCTTTGAGGTCGGATGGCAGAGAACGCTTGTCGCCACTTCGGCAGTGTTTTCCAGAAGGGTTCACCGTCCGGAATGGTGAGCTTGATGGTTTCGACTGGCAGACCCATCAGAGCAAGTTTTCGAAGAAGAACGTCTGACCGATAACAGAGCACGATTGAAACTCGAGAGTAGTCGATACCCGAGAGCCAGTCGAGAAGTACAATCTCTAATCCTCCAAACTCCCCTGCGTTTACAACAAACAAAACTCTTTCCATTCTCGCTCGCGATCCTCGGAAGAAGCATATCATCAGCTCGAATGTGTTCATCGAAGTGCCGAGATCGGAAGCGCGCGTCTCCTTCGTGCTAACACTCTGCTATCGAACCAATACTGGCGGTCATAGATGAAGGATTGCAGTCTGAGTGATAGCATGCTCCTCGCTAAAAGATGAGGGGGTGAGAGATGAGCCGTGCAACATAGTCGAGCGCTACGTGTTTTACTCTTCGTAGTTGGACTCAGTCTGCTGGTATTCGCAACCGGAATTGCTTACATTAGACCGCTCCGATGGCGGGCGATTGTTCTGTTCGACCAGGCCACGGGCCGGCTGAATGACGTGAAGTGGTCCGAAGTCAGCTGGATGCTAAGCCGCGGCAACGGTGTAAACCTGGAGCGGTTGGCTGCAACGCGCAATCCGTACGAGTCCATCGAGAGCCCGCAGCGCTCGAAGAGCGATCTCGAAACCGGTGCACGCCTGTTTCGCGAAGAGTGCAGCTCGTGCCACGGTGAAGGCGGCCAGGGCGCCCCGGGAGGGCCTTCTCTCGATAATCACGTTTTCCGTCAAGGCCACAGTGATTGGGCACTGTACCGGACGATTACGCTGGGCATTCCGGGAACAGCAATGATCGGCAGAGGTTTGCCCCGCGATGATGCGTGGCGCTTGGTGAGCTATCTGAAGCGCCTGCTAGTGGGGTCGCCCGTGGGAGCTGCATCGAATGCACCAGTGCCAGTATCGATCGAGCCGGTTACCGCCGCCGAGCTTCTGCACGCCGAGGATCGTCCGGCGGAATGGCTGATGTACTCGGGCTCCTACGCGGGCCACAGATACAGTCGTCTCGCACAGATCAATCGCCGCAACGTGGCGGAGCTTCGCGTCGAGTGGCAACGCCAATTGGAAACGCCCGTCGAAAAGGTGGAGACGTCGCCGGTGGTGCGCGGCTCGACGATGTTTGTGACGGAGCCTCCGAATCGCGTTCACGCATTGGACGCGCTATCGGGGCAGGTGCTGTGGACATACTCGCGTGACCTCCCGTCGCGGCTGCTTGCGTGTTGTGGCCCGGTGAACCGCGGGGTTGCGCTACTAGGCGACCGAGTGTTCGTTGGGACTTTGGACGCTCATCTCATTTCGCTCGACGCGCACACCGGCAAGGTAGTGTGGGACGTTTCGGTGGCTGATTCCTCGAAGGGGTACAGCATCACGGCGGCGCCCCTTGCCATAGACAATATGATCGTGACCGGTGTGGCCGGCGGTGAGTACGGTGGACGCGGTTTTATCGATGCATACGATGCGCTCTCCGGGAAACGGCGCTGGCGCTTCTATACGGTACCTGAGTCTGGACAACCGGGGAGCGAGTCGTGGAGAGATGATTCGTTACGCAAAGGTGGGGCTCCTACATGGCTCACGGGAGCATTCGATCCCGACTTGAGACTCATCTACTGGGGCGTGGGGAATCCGTCGCCAAATTTCTATGGGCAGAATAGAAGCGGCGACAATCTGTATACCAATTCGGTTGTGGCGCTGGAGGCGGATTCCGGAAAGCTACGCTGGTACTTTCAGTTCACTCCGCACGATTTGCACGATTGGGATTCCGTTCAGATTCCTGTATTGGTCGACACCGTTTTTGATGGATCGAAACGGAAAATGCTTGCGTGGGCCAATCGGAACGGGTTCTATTATCTTCTTGATCGAATAACGGGACAATTCCTGGTTGGTACACCATTCGTGAAACAGACCTGGACCGATGGGCTCAGCGCCAACGGGCGCCCGCGCGTGCGACCCGAATCGGTGCCGACAGTCCAGGGCACGGAAGTATATCCTGGTATTGCCGGCGGGACGAATTGGTGGTCTCCGACATATGATCCTGAGTCAGGTGCGATGTACGTTCCGACGGTGGACAAGGGAGCAATCTTTTATGGGTCGTCCGATGAGCCGCTGGATGAATTCGGCGAGAACCTTGGCGGCATGACGATGCCGATCCCAAACGAAGACGCGATCGTGGCGGTGAAGGCCATCGACGTGACCTCAGGACGGATTCGCTGGCAGTACGGAGGTCCGCCACGACGAACCCACATGGAAATGAGCGGGCTAATGAGTACCGCGGGTAAGCTGGTTTTTGGGGGAGACGCGGAAGCATTCTTCGCATTGGATTCGGAAACGGGGGCGGAACTTTGGCGGTTCGCTACGGGAGCCACGATTTGGGCGGCTCCGATAACTTACGAGGTGGCCGGGCGTCAGTACGTGGCGGTCGCAGCCGGCCGAACGATTTTGACGTTCGCTTTGCTGCGATAGAATTGCTACGAAATTATTTTGCTCCCTGAATAATTCTCAATCCATGAAGCAGGAATTACAGCCAATTAAGAAAGGACCGGGCGGTGGCTTGATCCACAAACGTTTCTCCTGGCTTTCGGAGGGAGTGGGCTGGCGTGTGAGGGCCATACTTCAAAAGGCCGGCAGTGCCAAGGCAGCGATGGAGATCTCTGTTCGCGATGCTATCGGTTTAAACGAATCCGAAACTAAGCTGATCGGCGACTCGCAAACCTACTGGAACTATCCAGCGGACGGGTCTCTTAAACAGAATTCTCATTGGCGCGGAGTAGGAATATTCGCGGACGATACCCGCTGGCTTGCGCTAGGCCGAGAGCACCTTAAGTTCTACGAAGAATTTGCGCGCGTAGTGGACCTCAAACATCCGCTTAGACGCATCGTCGAATGGGGCTGCGGAGGAGGCATGAACGCCGTGCACTTCGGGCATTTGGCTGACGAATTCTGTGGCGTCGACATTTCTTCGTCCAGCTTGGAGGAGTGCGGAAGACAAATGGAAACAGCTGGACTGCATAATTTCACCCCCATCCTCGTGGAAGCAGGGGAACCGGAAGCAGCGCTTACGTGGATGCGAGGACCATGCGACGTTTTTATTTCGACCTACGTCTTCGAGCTGCTGCCGACACCAGAGTATGGCATTCGGATACTTCGAATCGCGCATGAAATGCTCGCGGTTGGGGGAATAGCGATGATTCAAATCAAATACAGCGAAGGAACCGTGAAGACCCGGTCGCGAGCGTGGGCTTACGCCAGGAACCTAGCGTGGAACGCTACTTATAGAATCGAAGAGTTCTGGCGAGGTGCGCAGGAGTGCGGCTTGACGCCCAGAATGGTAATTCTTCAACCTCAACAGCCCCTAGTAAACGATCGAAACTATGCCTACTTTCTCCTGCAAAAAACGGCGCGGTGAGGCCTCTGGAATAGGACGGGGGCGAGCAGAGAGCTCACTCTGGAACGTCCCGTATAGCTGGTGAACCTGGCCTGACCCTAGGTGCACCTGTCTCTTCGACGCGCTTCAGCCAAATCTCGCGCCAAAAAGGATAGAGACTCCGGGGACAAAACAGCCTCCTCTCGCTGTATCGAGAGCCGCATATTGCACCCTCGAGGATGAGGCACTCTCCTGGCAGCGTCATCATTTTGCCTGAAGGCTCGTGGATGATGCGTTCGACGCGAGCCCGCACGCGGCGCACACTGCTACAGTAGGGCACCATTTCAGAACCGAAGAACAAGCCCTTGTTGCGGTTTCTCTTGTTGAGAGTCTTCAGAATCTCATCGTAAGACTTCACTTGCACCAAGTCCCCAGGCTGGAGATTGAGCGTCTCGCGCGGTGTCTTGTCAAGTTGTCCATGACGAAACGGGTATGGCGTGCCGCACCGCCAAGCTTGAAGGCGGTTGTAGGCCCATATCTGCGCGCGGTAGGCTATGCCGACCTTTAGCGACTTCAGGAACACGCGGAATAGTGCGGCCTTGATAAGGTCTGTAACTCCAACATTTCCGGAGAGCACATCACGTGCGTACTGCCGAACGTCCCACCAGGGTAGCGGCTCCGAGGCTTTCAGGAGATCCGTAGCTTGACATCGGTAGAAGATTTCCGAACCGTTTGGCGCGTCCGGGCGCAGCGTGAGCTCGTTGAGGCGGGCCCGGTTGCACCCCGATGAAGAGGAAGGTGCCGGCACCGGTTCAATAATTGAGGGCGAGGGTCGAGAGTTTGCGTCGCCTTCCTTAACTCGCTTCAGCCAGGCTTCCTTCCAGAACAAGAAACACTGAGCTTGGCAGCCCCCGTGCGACTGGCCCGTGCACCTCAATCCCTCCAGATGGACCGTGTCATAGAGGCGCCTTGATTCCATCGCCGTGATGGTATTGCAGGTTTTGTCGGCTCGCTTTTCGACGCGAAAACGCTTCCCGCAAAATTCAAGCATTTCCGGCATGAAGGGCATGCCGTCAATGGCGCCATGCTGATCGAGCATAGCAAGGATTTCTTGTTCGCTGCGAACCTCAACGAGGTCGCCCGCACGCAGGTTAAGCGGATGAGCCTTGCGGCTGTTCATCGTTTGATTGCTTCCTTCGCGGGTTGCATTTCAGTCGCCGGGCCGAACGCGGTGACCCGCGGGTGAGGGTTCGCAACGCCGCGGACCTCTGTGAGCGTGTTCACAAAAATTGTCGCGGCCGGGTACACGCGGTGCATCGTTTTTTCGTTGTTAAAACGAAATAGCTCGATGCCCAAGTAAAACGTACCTCCCGCCAGATTCAAATCCAGTTCAAACGTACACGCGAATCGCTCGCCTGGCTTCAGTGCAACGGGCGGACAGCCCAAGTATTCCGTCGAGGTGTGGAAGGCCTCGTATTGTTTGTCATCATTTACGAAGAGAACTATGGAAAACGGCTCGCTTGGACCGGTACACTCGACCTCGACGTCCACCCGAATCTTTTCCCCGGAATCGAACCCCACCTTCGCGGAGTGGGCGCGCCTCACGTTCACTAGCGATATCGATACCTGGTTCGATGAGGATTGGCACCCCTGCGCTCCGCTCCGCTCCAAATACGTGTTCAAAATCTCCTGGCTGGGGCCCGCGGCTGCAATTTTTCCGTGTTCCAACAAAATGCTTCGCGGGCAAAGCTCAGCGATGGCGCGCAGATTGTGCGAGACGAAAATGACCGTAGCGCCGCTTCGCAGAATGTCGTTCATTCTTTCAAGGCAGCGATTTTGAAAGACAACATCACCGACGCTCAACACTTCGTCCACGATCAGGATGTCCGGATCGACGTGCGCGGCGACTGAAAAGCCGAGTCGCGCATACATTCCCGTCGAATATCTCTTTACTGGTGTGTCGATGAAATCCGCCAATCCCGAGAATTCGACAATGGCGTCGAATTTGTGAACGATCTCCGCGCGTCTCATTCCGAGAATCGTGCCGTTCAGATAGATGTTTTCCCGCCCCGTTAGGTCGGGATGGAACCCGGCGCCTACTTCAATTAAGGCGGACAACCTTCCATTCACCTCGATGAGGCCCGAGGTCGGCTTCATAATCCCGGTGATAAGTTTGAGGATGGTGCTCTTGCCCGCTCCGTTGGCTCCGATGATTCCGAAAGCCTCTCCGCGATTCAGTTCGAAGCTCACATCTTGTAGGGCCCAAAACTCTTTCCTGGCTGCTGAACTGGCGCGAGCACGCCCGGCAAGCCGGCGGAACATTGAGGGAATGAAATCGCGAAGAGAATCATGCATCTCGCCGCTGGCGAATCTCTTCGAGACACCTTGTACTCGTAGAGCGATATTTTGCGCCTTCACTATATGCTCTCCGCGAACGCCGGTTCCCATCTCTTGAAGAAATAGAATCCGCCCACAAGGCTGATCAGCGCGACCGCCGCGCTGTATGCGATCCAAGGAAGATCAGGCGCGCTCCCATAGACGATGCACTTCTCCAAGCCTTCGATGAGCGGAGCAAGCGGGTTAAGCAGAAGCACATTCGCCCATTTCTTGAACATGTGCACGTCATAAAACACGGGAGTGACGAAGATCGCGAACGTAATGACGACTTCTACGAGATACTTGACATCGCGAAAGAAAAGGCACGCCGCCGAGATAAGCAGAGCCCAGCCCGTGGCGAGCGCGATGGTGACAATCAGGAGCAGTGGTACCCATACAAGTTGCCAACTCCCGCCGAGATGCGTGACAGCGAAGACGATTGTCACTAGACAAGAAGCAATGGCAAGATCTAGCAATTGCGAAAGGATGGTTGCCAAAGGAAAAATCTCGCGCGGCATGTAAATTTTGGTCACCAAGTTCGGATTTCCAATCAGGCTGGTCGACGAAAAACGTAATGCACCCGCAAAGAATGCCCACACCAGACCTTTGACGGTTATTCCAGCGATCTCCCGGCCGGAGACGGGCTTGCCGGACATCGCCGACATACCATATCTGACGATGAGACCGGCTACGATAATTACCGAGGGCAGCAAAATCGCCCACATGAATCCCATTACGGATTGCTTGTAGCGGATTTTTATCTCGCGCCAAGCGATCATGTATAGAAGATCGCGACGAGCGACTAGTTCTTGCAATGCTTCACGTATTTTGGGCGAGTCACTCAAAGGCGTGCCGATTGTTCCTTTGTGGCAGACGGCATGGACGCCGTCGAATCCGTCGATTCGTTCTGTGAGTTCTTAACTAGACGAACGAGCCGCCCGGCGGTCTTTTTAGGGTTAAGCACGATGTCGAGCATTTCCAGAAAAACATACTTAGGGAGCCCGATGCTCCAAAAAGTGGCGCCCACAACGCTCAAGCCTCGGCGATGAAAGTCCCAAAAATCCTTCGATTTGAGTTCGAATGTGCTCGCCGCCAGAAACTGACCGTAGAAGTCAGTTTCTCGGCGTATATATCTTCGGCATTCGTCACCCGCAAAAAATTGAGGCCCGTACTTCACTGCGAACATGAACTTTCGAATCGGGCCCGGATTGAATCGCGCTACTTCCAAGCTGACTGACTCGTTGTCCTTTCGAGAAAATGTCAGCACTTGATGAATGAAACCCAGATCGTGTTCTGCCAACACTCGAAGGCATGCTTCCGTATCGTCCTGAAGCCATCCCTCTGGATAAAATGGCCTGGCTTTCCTGACGATTTCGGCTCGGACCAGGATCGAACTTGGCGAGCCTGTCAGATAAAAACCATCTCGAAGGATATGCTGGCATGCCTTATGACCTGGCATAACTGTGGTCGACCAAGGTAGCCCGTCTCCAGTGACCTCGTCGCCGAACAGCCTGTAAGAGCTAACAATGCCGACGGATAGGTGGTCCTCGGCTAGTCTCACCATGCGTTCGACGCAGTCCGGAAGCAACCAATCATCAGCGAGTACCATCTTGCAATAACGGCTGTCGGGCGACATGTAGTCTAATGCTGCATTGAAATTGTCGATCTGGCGCAAGTGCTTCGGCGTATCCAACAGCTGAATCCGACTGTCTCGGCGCGCGTATCGCTCGGCGATACTCCGTGACGCATCGGTGCTCTTGTTGTTCACCAAGATATATTCCCAGTTTGGATATGTTTGCGCCAGTACGCTTTCAATACATTCTGTGATGTACTGTTCTGTGTTATAGAAGGGTGTGATTATGCTTACCAGTGGAGCTGTTATCATGTGATCAACGTCGTTTCCCACTAAATCCAGTCGCGCCAGTCCTTACACGAGCGCCTTCCGGCAGTAGAAACCCTCCGCGTACCTTCCCACAGCGTTTGATTCTACCCCGCGAATTCGAAGCAAAGCGCGAAAAGTATCCTCGGTGAACCATTGCTTGCTTGACTGCGAGCGAAAGGAGGTCGTGATATTGTGAATCTTCTGATCGCAAATGGCCTGATCCAAGCCGACGAAAAAATTCGGAGATCCAAGATCGCCATCATACTTGGGAATTTCGTATTCGAGGATCAGCTGGTCGCGAAAGGTATTCCAAGTAAGTTCGGAAATAACTCGATGGTCTTGGTGAAGGTCGTTTCGATAGTGAGTAAATATCAGATCCGGCTGAAATCGTTTCCTCATGGACTCAAAGAATTCCTTGATAGCCTTCCACTGGTCAGGAAAAAAACCGTCACGATAATGCCGGATGATGACTTTGTAGCGAACAGCAGCAGTACCGAGGAACAGATGCGCAGCGGCAAGCGTCTCGCGTTTGCGGCGCGGATTCGAACTGAAAATCGCCCAGTGGAAATTCAGATTAGGATTTTCCTTTATCAATCGCAGGATCGTGCCCCCGCAGCCGATCTCGATGTCGTCACAATGAGCGCCGAGGCACAAGATGTTACGGATCCCGCTATTCGCGTCGCAAAAACCCAGATTATGCATGCCGGTGGCCAACGCGACTTCGCTGTCCTTTGCGTGAACCAAACCCATTGCCGGCGCCGGAGCGTGAATCCGCGAGAGGTGCCTTCCATACTTCCCACGGAGCATGACCAGAAGCCTGCAAACTCTCGAGTATCTGGCGGTCCTTAAACGTGTCCATGGCCTGGAAAAAACCGTCATATTCATAGGCCGCCAAGCGTTTTTCCTGAATCAGGCGCTGGAAAGGTTCCCGAACCAGCTCTTCTCCATCTTGGATGTATTTGAAAATGTCTTCTCTGAAGGTAAAATAGCCTGAATTTATCCGTAGATTAGCGTGAGTCATCTCCTGGATAGTTTCGACTCGCCCGTCTTTCGATGCCGAGACGATGTGGAAGCTAAGATTGGGACGAGCACTAAGAAATGTCGCTACGGAGTCGCACTGCTCAAAGTGTTCGATGAGGTTGGGCAAGTGCAAGTTGGTCAGGCCGTCGGTGTAATTAGCGAGAAACATCTCTTCCCCGTCCACGTATTTACGCACAGCCTTCAATCTCTCGCCGATATTGGAGTCCGTTCCGGTATCGGCAAACGTGATCTTCCAATCGTGGATATCGCTGTTGGAAAGCAGAACTTTCTTGCCACCTTCGGAGTAAATAAAATCGTTGGAAAGACACTCATCGTAATTAAGGAAGAATCTCTTAATAGCCTCTCCCTGGTAGCCGAGGCATAGGATGAAGTCCTTATGACCAAAGTGCGCGTAATACTTCATGACGTGCCACAACATCGGCCTCGGGCCGAGCGGAATGAGTGGTTTGGGAATACTTTCCGAGTAATCGCGAATTCGAAGTCCCAATCCTCCGCAAAAAAGTACAACTTTCACGGTGTGCTTTCTCCCTCCACGAAACGGGTCTGCAGTGTCCCCATCACGGATACACCTGCACAGTTGGAATCGGCACCACAAAGCGACCGCCCCAGTCACGAATGTAGCTGTTCTGCTGCATAATCTCGTCCTTGAGGTTCCATGGCAAAATAAACAGATAATCGGGCTTGGTGTCCCGGATGCGCTCTGGCTGACAGATCGGAATGTGTGTACCCGGCAGGAATTTGCCCTGTTTGTATGGATTGCGATCCACCGTATAGTCGAGAAAATCAGTCCGGACTCCGCAATAGTTGAGCAAAGTATTGCCCTTCCCAGGAGCGCCGTAACCCACGATAGTTTTCCCCGAGTGCTTGGCGTCTATCAGAAACTCCAAAAGGGCACGCTTCGTTTCTGTCACTTGTTCAGCGAACAAGCTGTAGCGCTCCGATCGCGTGATTCCGTGCGACTGTTCCCGGGCGCGGAGATCATCCACACGGCCATCAGTTGCCTTCGATCTATCCGCGGAGTGGCAGGCGTAAATGCGCAAAGATCCTCCATGAGTTGGAAGCTCCTCGACGTCGAAAATTCTCAAGCCGTGTGCCGACAGGATTACCTCCGCTGTGATCAGCGAAAAGTAGGAGAAATGTTCATGGTAAATGGTATCAAACTGATTTTCTTCCATCAGACGCAGTAGGTGCGGGAATTCCAGAGTGATAACTCCTCGATCGGCGAGCAGGATTTTCATACCAGCAACGAAGCTGTTGAGATCCGGCACCTGTGCGAGCACATTATTGCCGAGGAGCAAATCAGCGCGTTTTCCGTCGGCCGCTAATTCGGCAGCCATCCCCCGGTTGAAAAACCTGACTAGCGTGGGGACGTTGCGCTTGAGGGCATTCACGGCGATATTAGCCGCTGGCTCAATGCCAAGAGCGGGTATGGCCGCTGCAACGAAATGTTGCAGCAGGTATCCGTCATTGCTTGCCAGTTCAACGACCAGGCTCTTTGACCCGAGCCCGAACCGCTCAATCATCTTTTCTGTGTATGCTTTGGCGTGCGCAAGCCAGCTTTCCGAATAAGAAGAGAAATAAGCGTACTCCGTGAAAATGGATTCAGCGCTCACGTATTCTTGCAACTGAACCAGAAAGCACTTCTCACACACGAAGACCCGTAGCGGATAAAACGGCTCCATTTGATTGAGTTGCTCAGCCTTGAGATAGGTCTCACAAAGAGGCGACATACCGAGATCGACAAACGTGTGCCGAAGACCTGTTCCACAAAACCGGCAAGCGTTTGTCGGGCAAACTGCCAACGTAGGCGTCTCTGGACTCGACGAACTATCATTATTTGTCGCTACTCGGCTCATGCTATCAGCCATGCATTCTCGCCCCGTTCCTCTAACCGCTAAGCGCGCGAACATATCGGAGACACCAATCACTTGCGCACTGAGCCCCTTAAGTCCCACATACACGAATCTAGTTAAACTCCCGGAAAACCGGTTTCACCGCCCGTCCTTCTAAGTACTTGCCGACTCCTTCTTCCAGCGCCTTACGGTATACTCCGAGGGCTTCCTCTATACACGCGATAGTGCGGTCGATGTCGTCATCGCTGTGCGAAAAACTGACAACCAGAGAAGGCATAAGAAAGCCCCGCTTTATAGTTTCCTGGAGGAAAAGCGTTCGGAATGCTTGAGATGGTTTCTTGTGTTCATCGCGCGTGGCGTAGATGAGATTGGGTTCCTTGCCTAATAATACGAAGTAGCCCTCTAGGTTAAAGTTTGCGATAACGCGTTCGATTCCACTCCGCAGACGCGCGCCCCGGCTATAAAGATGTTCAATCACTCCCTCGTTGCGGTAGATGCGCATGGTTTCCATTGCGGCGGCCAGCGCATGTGTTTCTGCACCGTGAGTTGTGGACAAAAGGAACACTCGACGTTTGTCATGATGCAGTCCACCCAGTTCCATGAGATCCCGACGGCCAACCAATGCGGCAACAGAGAATCCATTGGCAATGGCTTTTCCGAAAGTCGACAAATCAGGACGCAAATGATAATAGGTTTGAGCGCCGCCCAGGTGCCAGCGGAACCCGGTGATCATCTCGTCGAGGATGAAGACGGAGCCGTTTTTACGGATCATTTCCTGCAATCCTTCAAGGAAACCAGGAGCCGGAGCAACCGTAGTTTCAGCCTCCAGAATCACACAAGCAATGCTGTCGGGGAATTGAGTGAAAAGGCGCTGAAGACTTGCCAAATCGTTGTATTGGAATTTTACAGTGAGAGCCTGCATGGGCTTTGGAACGCCTGCTGAAAGAGCTGTGCTTCCGATAAACCAGTCGTCGACGGAGAAGAATGGTTGGTCACCACAAACCGCCACCATGTCGCGGCCGGTAAACGCACGGGCAAGTTTTACGGCAGCAGTGGTGACGTCGGAACCGTTCTTTCCGAACTTGATCATCTCTGCGTTATCAACAAAGGATGCGAGAATTTCCGCGCACTCGGCCTCGATTGGACTAGGTCGTGAGAAATTAGTGCCCAGGACCATTTGGCGGTGAGCCGCTTCCACGACGGAAGGATAGCCGTGTCCAAGGCTGACCGATCGTAACCCCATTCCATATTCAATGAACTCATTTCCGTCTATGTCCCAAACGTGGCAGCCCCGTCCACGTTCAATAAATCCGGGTGCGTTAAAGGGGTATTGATCGTCACCCTTAGCGTAGACATGCGCACCACCAGGAATGAGCGCATGCGCCCTGTTCCGGAGCACATTGGATTTATCGAATTTCATCATCCGGCAAACTGAGTCAATTGTCGCCACTGCCCTGCCCTTTCTAAGCCTTCAATTCTGAACTTGCAGCGGCTGGAATCCCCGCTTCATCGTGAGGAGGAGTGTCATACGTGCTGATAACTTCGTCCGGAAAATGCGCGAGATCCGCTCCTCTCAGGTAGTCCCCCATGCAGGTGCCCGTGCAGTCGGAGTCGACATTTAAGGCGCCACGGCGTGCAAGCACGTCATCGGAATGAACCGTCCGAAAATCAATACTGAACCTCGTGAATCCCGACGTATTGGGAACCGTCGAATGCATTTGTGCCGCCGAAAAGAGAAGAATGCCGCCCGGCGGGCACACAACTCTAATTTGTGGATCCAACTCCATAGGTTCCTCGGGGCGGGGCTGCTTTCGCGTGTCAGCTCCAATCTGTTGCGCGGCGATTCGTCGACTTGTTCGGTTCCATTCCTGGTAATTGTAACCATATGATCCGTTACGGACCGGCTGCGTCCAATAGCGCGGATGGAATGCCATTACATTCTCGGGTTGAATCTCGTAAATCGGCAACCACCAATTGATCTGGCAGAAGGGTGCCGAATACCAAGTGTCACGGTGCGGATGAAATGCATAGGAAATTCCCGAAGTGAGATAACCAGCGTGCGTGGAAGTTCGAAGCCGGGGAACGTCAAAATGAGTCTTCTCGAGGTCGCAACCTACCTCCGCTAGCAATTGCTGAATAAGCTGTTTGCTGCGCGGATGGTGAATAAACTTTGGTTTTAGTTCCGCCAAGATCGCAGCAAAGCGCTCTACCGGCAAGTGATGCTGCGCCTCCCGAGGATCAAGAGGCTTGAACGCTTCCTCTGTCATTTCGCGGGCAAAATCACAAAGAGCGATGGAACTTGTTCGCGGCGAATAGACAAATAGTTGTCCTTCGTAGAGACGTTTGCGACGGATATCGTCGGAAACGGCAGCGTCAAAGAAAACCGTATTCATTGCTCCTCCTTTAGTTAGACCGTCAAGAGTCCATGTCGTTCCAATTTCGCGGCCGCATGTTGGATGGCATCGAATCGCAATCCAGATCGTTCGGCAATATCTAAAAGCGAATTCTCACCGTCGGACAGATTTAAAACCCAGAGCATGGCCAACTCGCGGAGTTCTGCATCGGCGTGCCCACCGATTTCCCGATACAATCCACGCTTTCCGAGTTGCGGTTCACATTTCGGATTCACATTCCGGTAGGTACGATTGTTTTCAAGAAGGTCGAATATTTCGAGGCAACGACGGAATGCGCCTGCCAGCGCTTCTGCAGAAATAAAATCCAGATTGTCCGCCGATGTGTGATATTCGGGGAACTGTCCGTGGGGCGTCCGGGTCAGACAGCCCACAGGAAGATTGAAACCCGGAGAGCAATACTGGCGCTCATCATAACCGTACGGAGAAAAATCGCGAATATCAGAGGCCTCTCCGGAAAGGTTCAGCAAGTGCAAAACCGCTCGATCGATCTCTGCGTCGCCTCGGCGCGATTTTTTGTAAGAGAATCTCCCCGGGTCACCAACACAGGCGAGTACCAGACCATGTTTAATCCGAGGTACAACGTTTTCATTCCTGCTGAGCCACGTAATGGAACCGATTGTCCCTGGGACAAATAGAAATCGGTATGAGTATCGGCGAGGCTGATGGGCCAGCGCCTGAGCAAGGAAGGTAGCGACCGCTATTCCGGACAGATTGTCGTTGCAAAGCGAGGGATGACAGCAATGTGTGGAAACCAGGATTTCTTCCGACGTTTCTCCCGGCAGTAGCAATTCGCCGTACGAGAGATGGCCGTCAACCAACGACGAATCTATTACCGCTTCATATTCGTCCTCTTGAAGAGCATCGAGATCTCTCTGGCTAATGCAAAAGCCCCATGTTTCGCGGTAGTAGGAAGTGCGATACGGAATCCAGTCCGGATGATCAGGAAGTGAATGGAGGTTCTCTCTTAATTCGCGAAGCGAGAGCCTCTTGCGAATCGGAACACTGTAATTAACGACGTGGAGATTTGATTTCTGAAAATCGAGCACTCGATCGCCGCGCGAATTCTTCACGTATGCGTCCTGGATATTCCATTCCCGCGGGACTGTCCAATCAAAGACTGGTGTACCGCTGCGTACCTCATGAATATGGAGGGGAATCTTTTCTTCGATGCGGCGCAACGTGTCGCGAAGACCGTCTCCGGTGATGCTTCGGCAAATAGGGTACAGATCGCGCACGAATGAGTAGATAAGTTGTCTAAACTCCCCAGAGTTCGGATCAACTCTTGCTGCAGCGGTCGTGGTTCCTGCCGTCATCGGGTCCTAAACAAAGTCGGGATAGTTTTCGTCACGTTCCAGAATCGTACGGTTGTCCTCAGGCCAGCGTATTCCAAAAGCCCGATCATTCCACCGAACGCCCCGGGCATGCTCGGCGGAATACACCTGCGAGATCTGGTAGAAGACTTCGGTGTTGTCTTCCAGTGTCTGAAAGCCGTGCGCGAATCCCACCGGGACATAGAGTAACTTGCCATTCCGCTCGTCCAACTGAATTGCGAAAGGCTTCTTGAACGTTGGCGAATTCTGCCTGAGGTCGATAATGACATCATAGATCGCACCGCGATTGCACCGCACAAGCTTTACTTCTTCGAACGGAGACAACTGATAGTGCATGCCACGTAGCGTTCCTTTTCTTTGATTAAACGAAACGCTACATTGGACAATTCGAGTACTCAGGCCCCGAGCGGAAAACTCAGTTTCACAAAATGTTCGGGCGAAATAGCCCCGGGTGTCACCGTGCCTCTCCGTTTCAATAACATATGCTCCAAGCAATTCCGTCGGCCTAAAGATCACAACCGCCGCTCCCGGCTGGACTTGCACCAGTTTCAACCGCCGAGGCCATCGATACAGGAGCCGGCCCTGTACTCGTCCATCGCAGTTGCGAGTCAAGCCGGCCGTCCGCCAGCAGTTTGCGAATATGTGTAATGCGCTTGAAGCGCGGCCCCTCGAAATCGTCCAAGGTCAGCCTAACCTCACGGCACGCATCGTATAATTCCTGGGCCCCGCGGCGAACATTCCACTTCGGCTGGAATCCGGGAAGCGCGTTCTTGATCTTGCTGAAATTCACCCGATAGGATCGAGGATCGGGTCCGCCATTCGCGGCATATTCAATCTTGCAGCCAGGAACGATTTCTTGAACCAGTGTAGCGAGATCCCGCACCTGATAGTTTTCTTCGGTGATCCCCACATTAAAAGTCTGATTGTGGATGGCCTCGCGCGGAGCCTCGAGAACCGCAATGAAGGCGCGACAAATGTCTTCGACGTGAATTAGCGGGCGCCACGGACTACCATCCGACTGGATCAAAACTCGGCCCGTGGTGTAAGCCCATGCAACAAGGTTATTCAGAACAACGTCGAAACGCATGAAAGGCGAAACTCCGTATGCCGTTGTGTTGCGCAGAAACACAGGACTGAAATCGAGGCCTGCCAGACTTGGCAGTTCCTGTTCGATAAGCACCTTGGATTCGGCGTAAGGGGTCACCGGATTGAAAGGAGCGTTCTCGTCGAGTATCTCGGATCCGGCAGCGCCGTACATGCTACAGGACGAGGAAAAGATAAAGCGGCTAATGCCGGCTTGCTTTGCCAACCGAGCCAGCGCCATTGAGGCTTGATAGTTAATTTCGTACGTAAGGTTGGGATTCAGGTCACCGAGAGGATCATTCGAAAGTGCAGCGAGATGTAGAACGGCATCGATTTTCCGGAAATCATCCGGCTCGATGTCCCGTAAATCCTTATGCAAGCTGGGAATTTTCACAACTTTGCCGACAAAACGGTTCGGTGCAAAGAAATCGCTGTCCAAGCCCACGACTTCGTATCCTGATGCGGTAAGCATCCTCACCAAGACAGCGCCAATGTAACCGTGGTGTCCAGTAACTAGAACACGCATTCTTTCGCTCCAGAACAGAACCGCTATCGGAAAGAGACTAAGACGCCGAATCTAATAAGACCTCGGTCCAGGCTTCCCCGAAACTCCCTGAGGCATTTTCAAAGGCCGGCCTAGAAGATAGAGCAGTTTGCATGCCAATTTAGTTGCAATACCCTTCCATAAGTAACGTAGTTTCAATTAGATAGATTTCTGTCGGGGTCCATTCTGCCAATGTCCCAAGACCTCAAAGGCGCCGGTCTTCTGATGATGGCAATCATTTACACACTCAACCGTGGAATTGGCGTGGCGGACCCATCGATGCTGGTTCGAGGGCCTTCGGCTGACTTCCCGGTCCGGGCGGCCATTGTAAGTCTAAGACAATAGATCGGCTCGCTTCGGCGCTTCGCGGTTCGGTTGTAAGGTCTTTGACAGGGAACCGAGTCTTCCCCGCATTTGCCAAGCTAATTCTTTCCAGAAACATAAAGCAACAGCGGCCAAGAACACGGGTAGAATCGCTGCGATCTGCAAGAAAAACTGGAACAAATGAGTGGCCGACCAAAAGCGGTCGGAGAGATAACACGCTAACCCGAACGGAATCGCAGCGAATCCAGGTCGAATCCAGCTCTGCCAGAGATACGGTCGGACGGGGATTTCTAGGAGCTTACAAATGTAGCGCGGCCAGAACAGCAGTTGTACTACGAGGTTGGGGATCACCGTGCCCCAAGCGACACCATTGATTCCGATTTGTTTGACCAGAAAGATGCTCAAGCCCAAATTGCAAATGGATTCACCCAGGACACTGAGTGCAAAGGGTCGATGTTTCGCTAGACCAAAGGCAATATTCCCAGCAGTAAAGTTCGCGATACTAAAAACTTGCGCGAGCAAAAGGATCTGAAGTACTCTGCCGGATATTTGTGCGTACTGCCCGCCCATCCATAATTGAATGAAAGTATGACCTCGAAAAAAAAGCGCCACCGCGATCGGAGAAGCTATAACGATCGACGCCCTCGTTCCTTGGATCAGTAATCGCCGCAGCTGGTCTTGCTCACCGCGCGCCTCGAAACTGCTGGCCAACGGCATAAAAATCGTCGTCACGGAAGAAACTACCTGCCGCAGATACTCTAGTAGGCTGCCCCCGATGGCATAAAAGGTCACCGCACTGGCAGAAATGAAAGCTCCAACAACTATATTATCTGTATAGTAAATAATCTGTATCGCGGACTGGATCAAAAAAACGTACGCACTGTAGCTCACGAACTGCCGAAGGATGGCAGCATCCGGGCGCCCGAAGGAGATCCGGAGTTCTGGATAGATTCGGAAGCAGAGAACAGCCAGAGTTGCGTTCGCGACCAGAGCCACTGTGAGTTCCCAGATGGCTAACCCCAATATGCCGTGCCCGGACTTTAGGAGCCATACCACACCTCCCGCGCGAAGTACTGTTTGGATCGCCGTGACGCCGCTAACAAGAGCAAAGCGATGCAGAGCAACCAGAACGCCACCGAAAACACCGAATGAAAGGGTGAAGGCCAAACTCATTCCTGTCAAAATGATTGCGCAGCGCGCTGAGAAATGAAGTTCAGTCGGAATGCGAAAGATCATCGTAGAAAGGACAGACATGATTACGCTGGCCGTTATGACAAGCAGCGAGATCCACATTCGCAGCCAAAACGCGGCCGAAACAGCCCGGCTAGATTCGAGGTGATTGCCCTGAGCGTGATTCCTGGCAACAAATCGCGTGACCGCTCCTCGCAGCCCTAGGTCGAGGAGCGACATGAAAGAAATCATCGAGATGGCGAGTGTCCAAACTCCGTAAGCTATGTTCCCGAGATGATGGACGATGAACGGCGATAAGAAGAATGCCACGCCAATCGAAACGGCAAAGGCAATCCAATTGCCAGCGATACCTTGCGCGAGTTGCCTCACTCTCGACATTGGTCTTCGGGCTGTCTCCTCAACGCAGGTCTGGACTACTGGCTTAGCAAGCATACACGGCACCATGGCAAGAATTGCCAGACGCAGACGCTGAGATGTCTTTTTGTTTATACCTTGAGTCTATCGCTGCAACGAAAACACCAGAAGCCAAATCGTTTTTTGAAGACATATGCTTTCAATCTGCCCGCTGTAAAGCCGACACCAATGTGAAAGGGAAGTTCCCAAACGGTCCTTAGCGCCGCCCTTTGGTGCGTCCAACTTCCTCATCCGCAATGGGCTGTGGCTGATTCACGGGCGCATCGGCCAACGCTTGAAGGTCGGTTTTTCCTCTAGGATTGGTTTGAACATCACGTCCTTCAGCTTATTGCGGCTGAATCGATCGAATAAGCTGGAGATGTCTCTCCACATAGACTTCCTCTCGGTAATCAGTTTGCGCTCTGTATCTTGCTCGTCGTCCCATTGCCAGCCGACGCTTGGGATCTTTGATCAGCTCCGCCATAGCAGCTGCCAAGAGGCGGGGGGACCGCGGCGGCACTACAAAACCACACTCTCCAGCTGGCAACATGGCCGCAGGACCCCAGGCGGTCGAAACCCAAGGGAGGCCGCAAGCCATCGCTTCCAAGAGCGCCAATGGCGCTCCCTCGTCATCGGAGGCAAGAACGAACGCATCTGCCTCCCAAAGAAACGAGCGAATGTCCGTCTGCATGCCGACGAATTGGACGCGATGAGAAATACCCAAGCGCCTAGCACGGTCTGTCGCTGCAACACGATCAAGACCATCGCCAACCATAATCAACCTCGCGTCAGAGGGGATGCATTCCTCCCCAAATGCTTCAATAATGTCGATTGTACGTTTCTTGGAGGCGAAGTTTGATACGTGTACAAAGGTCGGTCGAGAGTCGGAGCGAATATAGTTTGGTGGCGGCGGCACAAAACGAGTGCTGTCCACGCAGTTAACAATCAAATTAACATTCAATGTCGAGTCGGAACATATTTCCTGAGCTTTCCTCTCTAGATGCTTTGCGCAAGCGATGATGGCATCCGAACTCTGAAGCACCTCGCGGATGAGCCAGCGGAACGGAGCTTGATAGGTTTCAAACTTAGTGACGTCATTGCCGTGGAGTGAGGCAACGATGCGGACATCGTTCACGCGGCGTAGCAACAGAAATGGCCAGGCATAACCGATCGGATAGATCAAAACGATGATTCGGATTTTCTGACTACGGACGAATCGGTTCAACCGCCAGCAGACCACAGCGCCTCTACCCAATGTGCCTAGTAGGCTTTTGAAAGTAAGACGATCAAATGCTGAGGAAGCTGTAGCCCAACGCCAGAGATTTGGC
>WNFR01001209.1_pt1 | contig 28453 bp, 29 predicted proteins | sample 5400221 | NCBI WGS metagenome assembly WNFR01 (sample SAMN13153357, study PRJNA577476) | soil metagenome | isolation source: 40 cm soil under Madrone tree | place: USA:California | collected 2016-06-14
ACCGTTGAGCTATGTCATATACGGGCCTGATTGCTGATACAGACCATGCCCAGGCCCGCAGCGAATAGCTTCTTGATCAGATAATTCTCCTCGTTATCGAGCGTCGCTCCTCCGAGATGCGCCATGGTGGTCGTGTGCATCACGGCTTTTCCATCTTGTTTCTCAACAAACGTGCGCTCACGGGTGTCCCAGACTCGATCAGCGATCATGTCCATCGCCGCTTCCAGTTCGAGTTCTTCCCATTTGATGGAATATGGTCTGCGATACTTCACGCGGGTCTCTCGGTTAGCGTGGGTAAGCAGTTCGAAACTGTCGGAACCCTTAGGGCAAAGCCGCCCGCGGGATATAAACGAAGCAGGGTCTCCCTCAATCGAGACCAGTTTCCCATTCTTGTGATAGACGAGCTGACCGCATCCAACAGCACAATACGGGCAGACCGAGCGAGCGACTTCTGCGGACTCATGTCGCGGGCGAAGAGTGCGCGTTCGAGCGCTCATCGCTTCCGGTCCGGTTCCATCCGCGCCCGAGCGGATCTGATGGATTACCGGCCAGCGAGAGAGAAGCTCCTTGATCATGCGAGCCTCCAACTGTTCCGCGGCGTTTTCCGGGAAGTATCATCTCTTGCGGGATAGGATGCAATACAAAAGGTCTCGGATTCCCATATAGACAGCCGACACTGCGGTTGACAGTCTCTTGCCTGGAAAATACCCCTACTGTGCAACTAGGAAGGACCATCCGCGAGAGTTTGCTCCGTTCCGTGCCATGAATGCGCAGAACTGGCGCGCTGGGTACCTTTCTGCGCTAGTTGGAGAGGCAGAATGATGTCAGGAAAAAGCCGAGACGCTAACCGGCAAACAAGTAGGATCAACCACGGTCGCCGCAGATTCATGCAAGGAATCGCGGCCGCAGGTGTTGTTGCAACGCTCAGTCGCCCAACATTCAGTGAGAGCCTGGGCGGTGAGACGCTTGGCGCAGAGCAAGCCGTGTTAACAGGAGATCGCTTCGACATAGTGATCGACTCGTTGGCAGTCAACTTCACAGGCCGACGTGTCATGGCGACCGCAGTGAACGGATCCGTTCCGGGGCCAATTTTGCGATGGCGGGAAGGAGATACGGTTACCCTGGCGGTCACTAACCGTTTGCCAGTGCCGACCTCAATCCATTGGCACGGCATTCGCTGCCCAGCAGAGATGGATGGGGTGCCCGGTTTGAGCTTTGCCGGAATTGCGCCGAACGAAACTTTCGTTTACAGGATTCCGGTGCAGCAGAATGGCACGTATTGGTATCGCAGTCACAGCCGCTTCCAGGAGCAGACCGGAATTGTCGGGGCCTTAATTATCGAGCCTCGAGACAAAGAACCCATTGAGTTCGATCGCGAGTATGTGGTGCTGCTGACCGACTGGACGGATGAGAATCCGGATACGGTCTACGCTAACCTTAAAAAACAAAGCGACTACTACGACTACAGCAAGCGCACGGCGCGCACCTTTTTCTCTGATGTGAAGACCCGCGGATTGCATGCGACGATCTCGGACCGGCTCGCGTGGGGTCTCACGAACATGAGTCCGACCGACCTCGCCGATGTGACCAGCGCCACGTACACGTACCTCCTGAACGACAAGCCGCCTGGGGCAAATTGGACCGCCTTGTTCGAACCAGGTCAACGCGTGCGACTCCGCTTCATCAATGGATCTTCCATGACCTTCTTTGACGTTCGTATTCCGGGATTGCCGATGACCGTCGTGCAAGCGGACGGCAACGCCGTTCAACTCAACCGGTGACCGTGGACGAGTTCCGCATGGGCACTGCCGAGACCTACGACGTGATCGTGCAGCCTCCGGCGGACTCCGCTTACACCATCTTTGCGCAGCCACTCTCCCGCCGAGGGTACGCTCGGGGAACTCTGGCTCCGCGAATGGGCATGAGCGCAGAGATTCCGCCCCTGGATCCTTTGCCCATGCGCACTATGGCGGACATGGGCATGGGTGCCATGGCGATGAAGGGCATGAAGAAAAGCGACATGGCAGGAATGCAGGGCATGCCCGGGATGGACATGGCACAGATGAACCTGAAGGGAACGCAGAATGGCTCGATGCCGTCTATGCAGATGGACGCTCCTGCCCGCTCTGTCAACTCCGGCATGCCCTCGATGGAAATGCCTCGCGCCGTTCGCATTAGTGATGCAGAACAAATTGGGATTAAGCCTTTTCCCCAACCAGGTCCGCATACCGCATACCACCCGGCTTGTAGATGACCGTCCTTCCAGTCCCATCGCGGTGCATCGGCCTCCGGCCATGCACGTTGGCCCCGCCTCCGCTATGGTTGCGATGGATCCGACCGCCAGACTGAACGATCCCGGCGATGGGCTGAATCAGAACGGGCGCCGCGTCCTCACCTACGCCGACTTACGCGCGCGCTATCCCGGCGTGGACGGCCGCGCACCTAGTCGAGAGATCGAGCTTCACCTGAGCGGCAACATGGAACGCTATGTGTGGGGCTTTGATGGCTACCGCTATTCGCAAGCCGAACCTGTACATCTGAAACTTGGAGAACGCGTCCGCATTGTACTCATCAACGACACCATGATGGAACATCCGATTCATCTCCATGGCTTGTGGGGCGAGTTAGAAAACGGGCACGGCGAATTCCTGCCCTACAAACACACCATCGTCGTCAAACCAGCCGAGCGCGTGAGCTACCTGGTCAGCGCGGACACGCGCGGTCGCTGGGCTTACCACTGCCATTTGCTGTACCACATGAAATCGGGAATGTTTCGCACGGTGATCGTGTCATGAGTGCGCGACTTTTCTCGAATTTCCGTCGGACTTTCTGCCTGATGGCGCTATCGACTCTCTTCTGGACACTCGCCACCCATGCGCAGACTCCGCCACAGCCGACGCCGGACGCTTCGCAACCCGTTCCACTGAACTGGCCGCCTCCCGTGCATGACAACGAGGTTTTCGAATATCTTAACTTCAATCAATTGGAAGGCCGGATCACCGGCCCGCAACCCACCTTCCGCTGGGATGGCGAAGGATGGATCGGCACGAACAAAAATAAACTCTGGCTCAAGTCCGAGGGCGATGTGAGCAACGGAACCATGAGCGACGGAGATCACGAAGCTCTCTATGACCGACCGATTCCACATCTTCGCTACTTCGACTGGCAAGCGGGAGTTCGCGCCGATCTGGATTCCGGACCCAAACGAACCTGGGGCGCGATTGGCATTCAGGGCCTCGCTCCCTATTCTTTCGAGTTCGCACCGACTTTCTACTTCCGCGATGGAGGGCACGTCGCTGGTCGATTGGAGGGCTCGTACAACCTTTACATCACGCAACGTCTCGTCCTTCAACCTCAAATCGAAATGAATTTCTACAACAAACCCGATCCCGCCCGCGGCATTGGGACGGGATTGTCCGATCTCGACAGCGGAATTAGGCTCGGCTATCAAATCTCTCGCAAATTTGCCCCGTACATCGGTTTCACCTATTCGAGTTCTTTCGGCGAAACAGCGGCCTTCGCCCGGCGGGCGGGCCAGCCTGCGCATTCTTCCAGCCTGGTGTTTGGAGTTTGGATCTGGAGGTAAATTCAAAAGCCCATCAAAAGGAGGAGTGGTGCGACTTGGGTTAAGAGGTGGTCCTTTCCGGAGAGCATAATTGAAATTCTTCAGAAGGCCACATTCCACCTTTCTGAGATTTGCGCCGGTTTGTTTTACTAGCTCCGGATTGCCCGATGCAATGATGGTGCCAACGCCTCGGGTCACACTAGCTGCCACGTCGGTGCGATTCCGCAAGTACCAACCCAGAACGACCGGCTAGAGTAACGAGCAGTCCGCTGCTGAACAGCTGAACACTCTGTCGCAAAAATTTCCCAACCTGGCGGATTGCGGGCTAACCGGATGTTATTTCGGGCCAAGTCCGGTTCTAGGAAGTGACAATGATCACGGCATTTGGTGCGGAGGCGGCGGTTTTCCAAACCGCAGGTTTTGTGCGCTGCAAGCGGTCGATTTGAGATCATCTCAACTGTTATGGAGTGATTTGAGGCCACCTCAGTTGCAGTTTCGGAAGTTTGCTAAATCTACCTGCCCTGTTCGTACTCACTACGTTTCATGTCTTTTGAATAACTTAGCACGCTTTCAGTTGCACTGACTCATCCCATTTGCACGCTGGAGTGCACCAAGAGTGCACCAAAACTGGCGACGCAGTTTCCGGCAGCACTCCTGCTCATGGGGCATGCGCCACTTCTCAATTGAGATCGTCTGCTTGGGAGGCAGGAGCACAACCACCAAAAGGAGGAACACCTGCTATGGAAGCAGGTGCTCGGCCGAGATCGCCACAAATGATTGAAAAGATTGGTGGACGTGACCGGGATCGAACCGGTGACCCCCTGCTTGCAAAGCAGATCGGGTAAAATACTAACTGCTTTGTCTGGCGTCGCTTACACGGAAACTGACAAGATTTTCGCTCTCTCAAATGTCCCGAAGTTGTACCGAACTCGCCCCAAGGAGCAGCGCGGGATCGCAAAACTTACCGCCAATTCGTCTAGGAGTGGCCTTTTCCCGAATTCTTATCTGCCAGGGCCAATGAACAGATGTCGGTGTCCACGGCCACTGCAATTTTCATTGCGGTGTCCTCCTTAGGCCTCGGATAGCTTTTCTGGCGCTATGCCCACGCGATGCGAGCAAACCAATTCGAAGTGTCAAACTCTTGAAAAGTAGGGGCATGCCAACACGACGTTTTGGATGTTTCGCGCGTTGCCAATTTCCGCCAAGGGTGCGGCGTCCAAGAGAACAAGGTCGGCTCGTTTTCGCTTTTTGATGTCCTCGTATCCGCGAGTCGCAAAAACTCTCTCACGTTCAACACTGCCTTCTGCAAAGCCTCAGGGTGCCAACCCCACTTCAACCAATAGTCCCGTTTTAGTTTACTTCGGATCTACAAACTGCAGCGTGTACGCCGTCGCCGGATCGAAAGACTTATCAATCACTTTCAAATCAAGCAGCTGCTTATACATCGTAGTCCAGCGCACGGCATTCATCCTTCCCAGTTGCGCTTCACCTGGCTCATTTCCGTCAACAAAATGGCCGTCGCGCAGCGCCTGCCAAGTGAATTGCATCCACTCGCGGCTCAACGCTGGGTTCAGTTTCGAAATTGCTTCGTGTGCCGTACCGGGGTCGCGCAGATAGTCTCGCCAGCCCTTTAGCGAGGCACGGACAAATTTTGCCGTGATATCAGGATGCCGGCGCAGAAAATCGTCCGTTGTAATCATGACGCGGTATGGGCTGTAGCCCGTTTCGCTGATCAGCAAAATCCTGGTTTCGATTCCAGCCTGACGTGCAAAGTAGGGCTCCGACGTTGCGAATGCCTGCTGGATGTAGCCTGGATCCGTGATGAAACTAGCGACGCTGAACGTCGCGGGAATTTCGTGCACGTCGTTCAACTGATAGCGCTTCACAAGATAAGCGAACCATGTCGACCCAGGCTGCACAGCAACAGTGCGTCCGCTGAGGTCCGTGAAGGAGTTCACCGGTGAATCTCGGCGCACCATGATGCCTTGGGGATCGCGCTGCATCGTAGCAGCAATAGCAACAACTGGCTGGCCGCCGGCGACCGACTCGAGTGTGTGATCGGATGACCCCAAACCAAATTCCGCTGCACCCACGGAGACTTGTTGATACGGCGACACGTAGGGACTACCGGGCCGAATGCTAACGTCAAGACCTTCGTCTCTGTAATAACCTTTGACTAATGCAGTGTAGAAGCCGCCGTGCTCCGGTTGCGGATACCAATCCGTTTGCAAGGTAACTTTGGTGAGGCCACCGGCACCGGAGGAAGAATGCCGACAGCCTGCGAAAGCAAGCGCGCACACAAGCACGAAGATAAAGCAACTCGCCGAGAGAAGAAATCTGCGCATGCGAAATTCTTCGGCACGAAAACCGAAACTGCGAAGCAGCAGGACTTCGGCGCTCAAATTTCACTCCATCACAACTCAATTTTATGCGGCGAATTTGCCACAAATCCGTTTTAGCGCGTGTGTTTCGATCGCACAGTGAAGATTCTATCCGGATACGACGCGCGCGGAGTGTCAACGGAACGATTTGATGAATTCGATTTTCAATTGGTAGCGGGACTTTAGCGGCATGCTAGCATACGCCATGGCGACGCCAGCCCTTATGGCCATGAGCGTGACACCTGCCGACGAAACACACATGCGCGAGGTTGTCGGCTTTACTGCGCGCTCGCTGGAAACAGCCTACCCTTCGCCTTTTGGCGCGCTAATCGTGAATACGATCACCGGTGAACGATTAATGCGCGCAACGAACGCTGTCAGACGAGAGAACGATCCTTCCTCGCACGCGGAAGTGCGGACCGTTCGTCTTGCCTGCAAGAAGCTTAAGCTCACTTCGTTGGTCGGGTACACGATGTACTCGACGTGTGAGCCGTGTCCGATGTGCATGGCCAATGCGCTATGGGCGCAACTGGATCGCGTCGTCTATGGTGCAACAATTGCCGATGCCGCCCGGCACTGCCTGCAAATTCAAATCCCCGCTCGCGAGGTGGCGAAGCGCTCGGACATGGCCTGTTTTGTCGAAGGACCAGTGCTGCGCGAACTTTGCAACACGCTTTTCACGCACCCCAATATGCAGAAGGTATTCAAGACCTGGAGCACTCGGAAGCAAAGTTTGCGCGAATCCTGAATACAGAAAAATAAAACCGCCATGGACACGCGTCATGCCACCGCGCTCGCATCGCTATTTGGCGACGATACGCGCGTGTTCACAGATCCACGAGTTGTGGAGCCACTTTCGCGTGACTTCTACTGGTATTCGCCCGTGCTGCGCAAACAACTGGATGGAAAAGTTGGTGAGATGGCAGTACAGCCGGTGAACGCAGCAGAAGTTCAGATGGTGCTGCGCTATTGCCACGCGAACAATCTTGCGGTGACCGTGAGAGGTGCGGGAACCGGGAATTACGGTCAAGCGGTTCCACTGCGCGGAGGCGTCGTGCTGGACCTCGCGCACATGGATCGAATCGAGACGATTCAGCCGAACGGCGTGGCCGTCTGCGAACCTGGTGTGAGGCTCGGCACGCTCGAGAATGAGGCCCGCAAAGCTGGCTGGGAGCTGCGCTGCTATCCATCGACGATCGTGAAGGCATCGTTGGGAGGATTCCTTGGTGGCGGGTCGGGCGGAGTCGGCTCTGTGTCGCACGGGAATCTCCGCGATTTCAACACGGTGCAAGCGCTGGAAGTCGTGACAATGGAGCGGGAGCCGCGCGTGGTGCTGCATGAGGGCGACGCTGTACATGAGATTTTGCATGCTTGGGGCACCAACGGCGTGATCGCGCGGATTTGGCTGGCGCTTGCTGCCGCCGTGACGTGGTCCCAGTGCTCGATTGCCTTCGACAGCTTCGATGCGGCTTATGATTTCAGCGAGCGGATTGCATGCGATTCGGCATGGACCAAACGGTTAGTGACCACGTTCGAATGGCCCATTTCGTCGTTCTTCACTCCGGTGAAACAGTGCGCTCCGATAGGCAAAGCGTTGATCTTTTTTCTGATCGCCTCTTCACAGCTTGCGGCGCTCGAAGCGGCGGCGCGCAATGCCGGAGGAGAAATCAGTTATTCGGGCGCCTATCTGGGGCTGCGGACGCGGCCGCTGCTCTCCGACTACACGTGGAATCACACCACTCTTTGGGCGATGAAAGCCGATGAAGCCTACACCTATCTTCAGTGTGCGTTTGATCCGATCCGTGTACGGGAACAGATGCGAAGTCTAAAGGAACGATTCGGCAGCGAAATTCTTTTTCACATGGAATTTTGGAAAAGCGGCGACGGCCGGATGATTCCCGGAGCAATTCCGCTGGTCTATTACAAAACGGAAGAGCGGCTGAATGAGATGATCGATTTTTGCCGCGAGATAGGCGTCTTCGTCGCAAACCCCCACGTGAATAACGTTGAAGGCGGAGGGCGCTATCGCCCGGACAACGTGCAGTTGCTTGCCAAGCGGCGCTATGACCCTAGAGGGCTGTTGAATCCGGGGAAGATGGTAACGTTTGAGCCGGAAGCGAGGGCGACGGGAACTTCGGCGAAATGAAAACGTGGATACCGGACGCGCGTAACTTCGCTTACTTGACCTGGAAGCAAGTAGACGCGTTGCCGCGCGAGTCAACGCTCCTGGTGCTGCCGACGGCGGCGATTGAGCAGCACGGCCACCATCTGCCGCTTGCAACGGACACGCTGATTAACAATTTATTGCTGGGCCACGCGCTCAACAAGTTGAAGACTGGGCTGCCAGTTTATGCTTTGCCTCCGATCCATTACGGCAAAAGCAACGAACATGCAGGCTTCGCGGGAACGCTGTCCGTCAGCGCGGCCACGTTCATGGCGGTAGTGCGCGATGTGGGTGCAAGCCTGTCGAGCGCAGATTTCAACAAACTGGTCCTTTACAATACGCACGGCGGAAACGCTGCATTGATCGACGTAATGGCTCGCGATCTGCGCGCAGAGTTCGGAATGCGGACCTTCGCACTTCACGGTGCAGGCGGAATTGCGTTTGAAGGGCTAAGCCAACGGGAGCGCACCTATGGCTTCCACGCGGGTGAAGTGGAAACGGCGCTGCTGCTTGCATCCGTTCCACAACTGGTGGACCAGTCGGCGTATACCGTCAAGTACATTGCGGATGCTGCGCAGCCCGAAATATTAAAGCCGGAAAATGCGCCCGCGACGTTCGCATGGCTCACACGCGATATTTCACCCACCGGCGTGATGGGTGATCCACGGTCCGCAACAGCGGAAAACGGCGCGCGCTGGCTTGACGAAGCTGCAGTGCGGCTCGCCGCGGCGCTTGAAGCGATGCTTGCCTATCCGAATCTACCGAAAAAATGAGCAATACGCGCTTGGTTGATTACGGTGACGGCGTACGTATGGAGCGCGGCGTCCGGTGCCGCATGTCCGACGGCGTGGAACTCGTTTCCGATCACTACTATCCCCCAGAGCCCGGTCCTTGTCCGGTACTCCTGATGCGCCAGCCGTATGGGCGAGACATCGCCTCCACCGTCGTTTACGCGCATCCCGCTTGGTTTGCACGTCGCGGCTACAACGTCGTGATTCAAGATGTACGCGGCCGCGGCGATTCCGGGGGTGAGTTTTATCCATTCCGCAACGAAGGGCACGATGGCGCGGAAACAATCGCGTGGCTGCGCACTCGCACGGAATGCAACGGTCGGATCGGTATGTATGGCTTCTCCTATCAAGGAATGACGCAACTGCTCGCCGCGGCAGAGCAACCTGAAGGACTCGCGTGCATCGCGCCTGGTATGACGGCGCATGATCTGTATAGCGGATGGTTTTATCAGAACGGCGCGCTGCGGCTCGCTTCCACTCTAGGTTGGGGCTTGCAAATGCTCAAAGCGGACACACGCCGTAAGAAATTGCGCGAAGCAAGCGACCGGCTCGAACAGGCATGGGCAAATCTTTCTACACAAACAAGCGTTCTCCCATTTCGCGATCATCCAGCTCTGTATGGAGAAGGCCTCGCAGAATACGTGCTCGATTGGTTTGACCACACCGAGTCTGGCGAATATTGGACGTCGCTCGACCTGAGCCAATCGTTATTCCGCATCGGCGTGCCGGCTTTGCACATTTCCAGTTGGTACGACACCTTGTTGACTGGCAGCATCTCTGGCTTTCGCGCTTTACGTGACAACGCGGGGAATGCTCCTGCGAGGGAAAACCAATATCTGATCGCCGGACCGTGGCTGCACATTCCCTGGGGCGACCGAGTCGGTGCAGCAGTCCTTGGAACCGAGGCACTTCTTGATACCGACGCAATCTTGCTGCGGTGGTTCAATCATTGGCTAAAAGACTCAGATGAGTTCGCGGACGAGCCATGCATCCGCCATTTCGTTTTGGGAGAAAACCGCTGGCGTCAGGCTGATGCATGGCCCACGGGAGCGAACTTCGCGCTTTACTTGCACAGTGGGGGAAAAGCGAATTCGCGCAAAGGCGACGGCACGCTCTCGCGAATGAAGCCAACAGCTGAGGAGCCTTGCGACATCTTCGTTTACGACCCAGAAGTTCCAGTGCTGGCGCCGGGAGGACCTGGCGCGCCGAGTGGTCAGTTCGATCAAGCCGCGCTCGAACTGGGCAACAATCTGCTCGTCTACACAACGGAACCGCTCGCCAAACCAATGCTGATCTTCGGCAGTCCACACATCATTCTTTATTGCGCCACTTCCGCAGCACATAGCGACTTCACGGCGAAGCTTGTCCGCGTGCGTCCGAACGGCACGGCTGAGTTCCTCTGCATGGGAATTGCGCGTTCAAGCTGGCTTTTTCGCGAGCAGGGTTATTCCGCGGACCGAGTTCATCTCTGGAATTTCGATCTTGAACCAACTTCCTGCCGATTTGACGCCGGCGACCGCATCGGATTGGAAGTCGCCAGCAGCGCATTCCCACTTTTCGACCGCAATCCGGGAAGCGGCGTTCCTTCCTGCCGTGCCACTTCTTGGGATTGGACGCGCTCAACCCAACGCGTCTATCACGATACCGAACGGCCCGCGGCGCTGTACCTGCCGGTGAGCGAGGCCACGGAATGAGTAACGCGCCAGTGGTACCCCATGTCGAGCTCGTCGGCGTCACAAAACGCTATGGAGACGGCCGCGCTGTCGTGGATCGGATGGACCTGACAGTTCTCAAGGGCGAGTTCGTGAGCTTTGTTGGCCCTTCGGGCTGTGGCAAATCGACTGTCCTCAAACTGATCGCCGGGCTCACAACTCCAACGAGCGGCGAGATCCGTGTCGACGGCATGACTCCGAAAAACGCGCGAGAAACAATTTCGTTTATTTTCCAGGACGCCGCTCTGCTTCCATGGCGAACAGTCCGGCAAAACGCTGGTCTTGGGCTCGAACTGGAAGGCACCTCGCGTGATCGCCGCCGGGAAAAATCAATGGCGCTGCTGGAGTTAGTCAGCCTCGCGGACGTCGCGGACGCCTATCCGCGTGAACTCTCCGGCGGAATGAAAATGCGCGTCTCGATTGCGCGCGCGCTCGCGACGAGCCCGCGACTGCTTCTAATGGACGAGCCATTCGCCGCACTGGACGAAATGTCCCGCGACCATCTGAACGAAGAACTGCTGCGCCTGCGTGCCGAGCAAAACTGGACGGCGGTGTTCGTGACCCACTCGGTTGCCGAAGCCGTCTTTTTGTCCACTCGAATCGTCGTGCTGGCGCCAAGTGCCGGACAAATCCGTGCGATGTTGCCAGTCGATCTCCCTGCGGAGCGCACATCTGGCTTACGGGCGACGCGGGAGTTCGATTCGGTGGTTGCGCGAGTGTCGCGGACATTACGAGAGGCATCGGCATAGTGCGGCAACGTCTCATCACGATGGGGAACGCCCTTGCGGTATTCGCAGCACTGCTCGCAGCGTGGCAACTCGTCATTTGGATTTTCCATGTACCTCCTTTCATGCTGCCGTCGGTGTTGGCTGTGGCGCGAGCAGTGGCGACGCATTTCTCGTCACTCGCGGCGGCCTTCGCAATTACGGCAGCGGAAGCCGCCGGAGGTCTCGTCGCTAGTATTTTCTTCGGTGTGATCATTGCGCTTTTCTTTGCGCAATCGCGCTGGGTGCGGCGGATGCTCTATCCGTATACGCTGCTGCTGCAGACAGTGCCGATCGTTGCCATCGCCCCGCTGATTCTCATGTGGGTAGGAGCAGGGCCTGCGGCCGTAGGTTTTATCGCGTTCATCATTTCACTCGCACCTATCATCGCCAACACGACGCAAGGCCTCATCAGCGTGGAGGAAAATCTTGTTCATCTTTTCCTGATGTACAACGCCTCGCGCGGACAATTACTTTTTAAATTGCGGCTGCCGAACGCCGTGCCCTACCTTCTTGTCGGTGTCCGGATCGCGAGCGGTATCGCCGTGATTGGTGCAATAACGGGTGAGCTTTATGCCGGCTCGAGCCGCGTCGGCAAGGGAGGACTCGGATACTCGATCCTCTACGCATCCACCCAACTGCAAACGGACTATCTGTTTGCACTGGTGCTGGCCGCCACGGTACTGGGCTTCGGTTTCTTTTTTGTGGTGAAGGTTCTGGAGTGGTACTTCCTGCACCGGTGGCACGAATCGGCTCGCACGCCAGAGATTGAATGAGGCTGCGGAATACATGCAAGGAGTGTAACCATGCTGCGACTGGAGAGCGAAACTGGATGGTGGCTCGTGACGCATCCGGATCACGCGCGCCTTGCCGGCGCGTTTGCCGAAAGCTGGGGCAACGAGTTGTTTCTGCCGCCGGAGCCGAGGGAAAATGTTCTGCGGGGGATTGCGCGCCACGACGATGGATGGACGACGCGGGATGCCGCGCCGCAGATCACCCGTCAAGGGAAGCCCAGTGCGTTTTCCGTCGAACTTGTCGGGAAATACTCGGCGTTTGAAGAGATCGATCTTGCCGACTACCTCACCGTGCGGAACCGTGCTGTTCGGCTGATCGCCAGCGAAGATCCTTACGCCGCGATACTGATTTCCATGCACACCTATAGTTTGTTGAGCGAGCACGCCGACCGCTCGACCATCGCGCCGCAGGAACTGCCGCTTCTCGATCAATTTCTCGAACAACAAAAGGCATTTCAGCATTCGTTGAAACAGGAGGTTGCGGCTGATTCGCGGTTTGCGCCGGGACAGACGACCGATACCTCCATCCTCGACCACTTCAAGCTGTTGCAAGCTACCGACAATCTCTCGTTGCTCTCTTGCGTCGATTTTCGTCAGCCAGCACATCTGCTGCATCCATTGCCGCTGCGTGATGGCGGCCATGCGCGGGTGGAAGTGCGCACTGTGGGCGAACGGAAGTTCGTGCTGACGCCGTATCCTTTCCGCAAACCAGCGATGGAATTTCAGTTCCCTGCCCGGCACGTCGACGGCAAGATATTTGGCTCTGCTGCAGAGTTGCAGGAAAAATATGCTGCTGCGAGAGTGGAAGCGCTGTCGGTCGAGGTTAGCTAGCTGCGGTACCCCCTCCCCTCTTTTTTGTTAGCATTTATTTTAAAGGACTTATTAGAAGGTCAGGCGGAGAGCCATCTGGATCTGCCGCGGGCTGCCGATAGTCTTGGTGATGAGGCCGAGGCCAAAGGGCTCATTGTAAAGAGGCTCCCCCAGCGTGGGAAAACCGTTGAAGTTTTCGTTTTGGGTGACGTTGTCGCCGGGGATATCAAAGCTGGGCGTGTTGGTGACGTTGAAGACGTCAAAGCTGAACTTGAGAGCGAAACGCTCGGAAACCTTAGTGAGCTTGCTAATGGAGAGGTCGGTGCGCTTCTGCCATGACTGGGTGAAGATGTTGCGCTGACCAGTGGTGAAATTGGTTTCAAAAGTGTCGCCTGGCGGAATGGCGCCGTTCAGGTCACCCGGACTCAACAAAGGAATCGAGAAGCACGATGCATTCAGCACCGGCTTGCCGTTGAGACCGTTATCGCCGGTAAGGGCGGTTTTCGGAGTACAGCCGGATGAGAGCGGAACGATGGGGTTAGTAATGCCGTCGGAGACGCCGTAGAAGACGCTTCCCACAGCGCCCGAGTAATCGATGACGCTGTAAGGCTGGCCACTCTGGATGACGGCGATTCCAGAAATTGCCCAGCCATCCACAAATTTCCCGACCAAGGAGGCTTCTGGTTTGAAATTCGGGAGTTGGAGCAGGTAGTTGAAGTTGATGACGTGGGTACGGTCAAAGTCGGAAGAGCCCCAGCCGTCGCGCAGGTTCAGCGGGTTGTTTCCGTTGTAAAACAGTCCGAGCGCGCTCTGTTCATCGAGAGCGTGTGAGTAGGTGTAGGAAAAGCCAGCCTGGAAGTTGTGACTGAATCGTTTCTCAATATGTGTTTGAAGCGCATTGTACGCAGAAACGCCGGCCGCCTTGTAAGATTCGGCTTCGGCGGAGTAGCCAATGTACGGGACGCGAAGGTCAATGTTGCCGCCCTCGTAGGTTGCCAGCATCTGGCCCTGGCCATTTGGCAGGGAGATTGGGTTAAAGCCGTTGTTCGGATCGAGGACGGTATAGCCATAGGTGTATTGCTGTCCATGGATTGGATTAGACGGGGAAGCAATTCCTGCCTGGTTGAACGGCACGGGTATAACTTGATGGCGGCCGAGGTTGCCGACGTAGCCGATCTGGATGGCGAGATCTTTACGGGGCTGCCATTGAATATCGAGGGTGTCGTTGATGGTGTAAGGCAGTTTGTTGGAGCGGTCATAGACAGCGAATGGGAAGACTTGCGCTCCTGCCTCAATTTGATCGCGTGTTGGCAAGTACTTAATGACGTCAGCGGGATTGCCGGTGGGTGGAGGGCCAAGCGCCGCTCCCCAGGGATTCGCGAGCGAGCCGCCGGTATCGCTGGCGGGATCGCAGGTTGGAATGAAACCGAGGTACGGCGAAGTGAAGGAAGTGCAAACCTGGGAGTTCACGAAAGGTGGAGCTTGATTGACGCCAAACGGGCCACCCGTGATGCTGCCAGCCGCAAAGCCAGGCGAAAGATAGGTGAAGAGTTCGCCGCGATCATAGTAGAGCCCGGCGCCGGCGCGAACAACGAGCTTGCCGTTAAACATTTTGGGACTCCAGGCAACGCCGATGCGTGGAGCGAGTCCCCATTGGCGGCCGGTGAGTGTTGTGTTGCTGACGCCCTTTGACGGGAACTGTTTGTTGTTCCCAGCGATGATAAAACCGGTGGAAGTAACGGCGCCGGTTGTGTCGTCGTAAGCATACTGCGAGGGATCGAAGTTGTAGATGCGGCCATATTTTTCGGTGAGGCCACCGTTCCAGTCCCAACGGATTCCTGCCGTGATACTCAAATTCGACTTCAGCTGAAACTTGTCCTGCAAGTACAGGCCGGACTGGCCGGCTCTATAGTAGCGATTTGCGTCGCCCTGAAGGTATGCGGTGGTAACGAATCCGTCCGGCGTGTAGGAAAGAACATGCCCTTGCAGAAATTCCGACAAATCAAACGAGGCGATGGTGCCCTTGTTGGTGCGTTCATCGCGCACGTTGAGCTGCGTGTAGGAGTAGCTGGCTCCGAAGGTGAGCGTGTGCCTGCCGAGAGTCCAGATGGCATTTACGGAAGGCATGAAGCGGTTTTGGAAAACGCCGGTGTACGAACCTTGCGAACTTGGACCCGGACCGATGTTTAAGTTGGCATTGAAAACGCCCGGGTTGCTTGGCGAGGCGTTGCCCAGAATGTCCACGATGGTGATTCCGGGAAAGTAAGAGGCACCGAACGAGTTAATACCGAGATCGGAGGAGGAGAACGGTTGAACGTTGGTGCTGTAGGCCTTCTCGCGAAGGAAGCCGAAGGTTTCCGTAAGGCTGAGATTGGGTTTCAAATTTTGAACATTGGTAATGGACATGACGTGGCTGCCGGCGTCGAGGTGCTGATCGAATCCCGCGACGTTCGAGTACGCGTAGGGAGCGATGCTCGGATCGTGTTGGTAGTAATACTTGAATTGAATTGTGTCCTTCGCACTGGCGATGTAGTCAAGATTGGCGACTGCCTGGTCCGCCCAGAAGTACGCGGTGCCTGGAATGAACGAGTTGTCCGGAATGCCGAGGCTCGGCGTGCCCGTAGCCCAAGGAATCAAATACTGGCCGTTCGAAAGTTTGGTTTGAAAGAGCGACAGGGCGATGGGATCGACTTGGGCTGTGGTAAGAAGCGAGTTGCCGTAAGGCTGATTAAAATTCGTATTCGCGATGTCCACGAGGCACTGGGCAAGCGCGGCGGTCGCGCGGTCGGCTCCGCAATTTCCCGGAGTGAATTGGAATGGAACGGATAAGCGCGAATTGCCGAGTTCGTTGTCTGAAACGTGTGTGTGCTGATAGCTGAGGAACGTAAAGAGTTTATCTTTCTTGATGGGTGCTCCGAAAGTACCGCCAGCCGTGTAGCGGTGCAGGCCGGGGACTTTTTGGTCGGCGGGAATGTTCGTGTCGGCGTTGTAGAAGAAGGGCGCGGCATTGAGAGCGTCAGTGCCGCGTCGAACGTAGAGACTTCCGTGATAATCATTCGAACCGGAGGAGGTACTCATATCAATGTGAGCGCCACTGCTGGCTCCTTGCTGCGCGTCGTACATCGAAGTGTTGACGCGAAGCTCTTCGATCGTCTCTGGAGCGGGACTGGGAAGAGCTTGACCTATCGCAAGATAAACGGAAGCGGAGGTTTGAATGACGCCGCTGGCGGACTGATTGCCCGAGCCGGTGTTGTTGACGACGCGTGCGGACGCGACTTGGCTGGTGCTCTTGCCGTTGAAAAGATTGCTGGCGTCGACGCCGTTGAGCAGAAATGCGTTGCTAGTGTCGCGCTGTCCGTTGGCCCAGATGGGCTGGCTGCCCAATCCACTGTTGACGCCAGTGCCTCCGGAGAGTTCGGCATTGACGCCGGGCGACAATATCGCGAGACCAGTGAAGCTGCCAGTGGGCAGCGGCACGGACTGAATTTGGGCTTTTTCGAGGATGTAGCCGTTCGTTGTATCCACAGCATTGAGCAGAGGCGACGCTTCAACCGTGATGGTGGAACCCACCTCGCCGACTTTTAGAGTGACGTTGACGCTGGCGGTGCGGTCGGCCTGCACGGTGATCGCGGGAAGCTTTTGAGACTGAAATCCGTCGTGCGAAAAGGTCAGGGTGTAGGCCCCGATGGGGAGATTAACGAAATCGTAGCTGCCAGCGTCGCTGGTCTTTTGCGTGCGCGTGAGTTTTGTCGAGTCGGAGACCAGCGTGACCGTAGTGCCGGCGAGCGCGCCGCCCGAAGAGTCGATGACCGTGCCGGTGATGCCGCCGAGTGTCTGCTGCGAAAGTGAAACAGGCGCGAGTACAAGCACAGACAAAGTCAAAATGAATATAGAAAATATAGAAATACTTCGCTTGCTGATCATTTTCAATCTTTCTCCTGAGAGCCAGAGAGATAGAGGCGTAGGCACTAACTACTCAGAGTTTGTAAGTACAAACCTTGAAACCCAGTTGGGCCCCGGGTTTGTAAGCACAGCCCTGAAACAAGTTGAGCTCAGGGTTTGTAAGTACAAACCCTGAAACCCCAGCGAGGACGGAGCATCTCTTTTTGGAAGCGAGAATTTGGCTTCTGAGAGTGATGCCCGTCAGCCAAAAAAATGTTGCGAGGAAAGTATTCCAGGTGAACGTAAAACCGAAACGCATTGTTTTGCTCGAACGAATCAAGAATTTCTATTTCGAAACGGCACCAACCGCAAATGCGCGAAGGTCCGCACTCCGGCGACGATTTCGGAGAGATTGATTGCGGTTTGTATAACTCGTGATCTAGAAGAGTTTTCGCCCGGGAAGAATGTGCTTGGGAATTTCCGCAGCGATGGTGAACATCGGTTCGTTGACGACCTGAGCGAGTCGCAGATGCAGTGCGACGCTGCAGAGAAGGTAGGCGTGGGCTTCAGAGAAGCCCCAGCGAGAAGCGAGGAGATCAATCATGCGAGAAGTCGCGGCGCGCGCGGCGCTGATCGCGTCTTCGGCCGATTCGACGACGATCCAAGAGTCGTGCGAAACATTGTCCAAGCGTAGAGGCGATTCGATCAACGGGCCTGCGAGTGTCTGCTGTTTGTGGAGATGAAAGCGAAGCTCTACTTCTGCGGGGCATTCCATCCCGTTGATGCAGACCTCGCCGTCACCCTGCGCGGCGTGAGCGTCGCCTGCGGAGAAAAGTGCTCCGGCATTCAGGACTGGAAGGTAAAGCCTGGCGCCAGAAGAAAGATCACGGACGTCCATGTTTCCACCGAAGATTCCGGGAGGCCGCGTGCGGAACTCGCCGTCTTGGTCGGGCGCGACGCCCATCACGCCGCAGAACGGGCGAAGTGGAACAATCGCGGGCGCGAGTGAATCCGTAATGTCCCTTTCGAGCTGCCAATGAAAAAGATACGGCTCGTTGAAACGCTCCTTGAGAAATCCGAGGCCGTTGATGATGCTTGACCAGGCCCAACCTTTGTGAGCGACTTCGAGAATATCGATCTGCAGGACGTCGCCGGGCGCGGCGCCTTCAATGAATACCGGACCCGAGAGCGCATGAATGCGGCCGCGATCGATGGCGAGAAATTCCGCGACAGTCATTCCCGGATGTACTTGCGCGCCACTCGAATCGAGACAAGACAGATGCAGGCTATCTCCGGGTGCGATGCGAAGACGCGGAGGAAGCGCGCGATTCCAGCGCGAGTGGGTGGGATCCGCGGAAAGAGTGTGACGAGCCATTGCGCGGCTAGATTTCCACTGTCATCTGCAGTTCGACCAGAGCTTTGCGGGGAAGAGTTGAGACGCCAATGGCAGCGCGGACGTGGCGGCCTGCGTCGTCGAAGATTTTTACGAAGAGATCCGACGCACCATTGATGACTTCAGGTGAGTCGGCGAAACCGGCGACTGCGTTCACGTAGCCATTGATGCTGACGATGGACTTGATTGCATCGAGCGAGCCGAGATGCCTGCGAAGCACGGCCAGCTGGGTGAGAGCACAGGCGTGAGCAGCTGCGTAGCCCTCTTCGACCGTTCGATCCAGGCCAACCGTTCCGGTAATGACGCCGGAAGCGTTTGATGAAACGACTCCTGAGAGAAAAACAATGTTGCCGATAGTGCGCGCGGGAACATAGTTTCCGCCTGGCGAAGGCGGAGCAGGAAGTGTTATTGCCAGTTCATGAAGCCGGGCTTCGATTCCATCGGGCATGCAGTACGTTTCCTCCTGAAAAATATCGCGTCACTCTAGCATAGTCCGAACGCGGCCACGGCGAAGTACGCAAAGATGAATCCGCGGAAACGGAATTTTGTCGTTGCCAAAAATGGAGCGTGAGCTAGGATGAGCCATGGCAAAGGCCTGGACCGGTGCGCTACATGCGTTCGGATTCTTCGTTCTTGCGACAAGTCTCGACCGTATTGGAGCGACCGCACAGATTTCGGCGGACGCGCCCGCGAATAATTCTGCGCGCGTTGCCCTGCAAGAACGCCGGAATTCAGAACTTGATCTGGAAATTGGCGGAGAACTGGCTGCAGTGCCGCGCGGAACGACCCGTTACATTTGGCGCGAAGAGCTCTTAAAGCTGCCGCAAGTGACCTACGCGGTGTCGAATGACGCTAACTTCAAAGGTCCAGTCGAAATCAGCGGAGTGTTGCTGGAGGAGCTGATCAGCGCACTCGGCGGGTCATCCCCGGCCAATCTCGTAGTGGCGATTTGCAGCGATCAATATCGAGCTAACTATCCACAAGAATACGTACGCGCGCATCATCCTGTGTTGGTGCTGAAAATCGATGGGAAGGCGTCACGCGAGTGGCCAACCGAAGGCGAGGGCCATGGAGCGCACATGGGGCCGTTTCTGATTTCACATGCGAAATTCGCACCGAGCTTCAAGATTCTTGCGCATGAAGACGAGCCGCAAATTCCGTGGGGCGTGACGCGGCTGGAGTTTCGCGACGAACAAAGGGTGTTTGCCACAATTGCTCCGCGCGGGCCGCACGCAGGCGATGCGAATATGCAGGCAGGATTTCGAATCGCGCAGCAGAATTGCTTTCGTTGCCACAACATGGGCGAGGAAGGCGGGAAGAAATCTGGCAGGCCCTGGTCGGTGCTGGCAGCGTGGGCGACGGCAGGCCCTGAACATTTCATTTCGTATGTCAGGAATCCGCGTGCGGACAATCCCAATACGCGAATGGCGGCGAGTCCGCAGTATGACGACGCAACGATGAAAGCGTTGATCGATTACTTCAGGGCATTTACTCCGCAGGAGAAACCATGACGCTGCGGGTATCCAAATTCCTGCTGGTGACTGGAGTCGCCATCTTTTACACGCTGGTAGTGGTGAACAACACCACCGACTACGGCTCGAATTATCAATTTGTGCGGCACGTGATGATGATGGACTCGACATTTCCGGCAAATCACGGAATGTGGCGCGCGGTGAATAATCCGGGAATCCACACTGCCTTCTATTTGTCGATCATCGTTTGGGAAATCGTAACGACGCTGCTCTGCTGGTGGGGCGCAGTTCGGTTGGCCCGTGCGCTGCGCGGCAACGCTGCCGAATTTCATCAAGCCAAAGGCACGGCCATCGCAGCTCTGACGCTCGGCTTGATGATGTGGCTCGTGGCATTTCTAAGCGTCGGCGGCGAATGGTTTTTGATGTGGCAATCGAAAACCTGGAACGGTCAGGACGCTGCGTTCCGTATGTTCACCGTATTGGGCATCATTTTGCTGTTCCTCGCATTGCCCGAGGCTGAAACACAACCAAGAAATTCGCGGCACTGTCTGAAACCACCGGTCCATCGGATCTTCACCTAATTTTGGACGGTGACGACGACTTTCCTGCCACGCGCAGTGATGAAAAAAGAAAATAATCCGACGATCAAGAAAGCGAGATAGATGAATGGAAGCCTGCCGTAGGGTCCTTCGGGCACAGGATAGAGATTTCCCACCAGCGCAAGCAACATCGCGGTGCAAGCCAATGCGGGAATGACCCACGCTCCCCGACGCGAAGCACCGTGATCCCGCAAGTAGCGCGGCAATGCAACGCAGACTAATGCGTACGTCACGATGAATCCGTAGGTCGCAAGCGAACCCATCCAGCCGTAGACGTCCAGTCCGCTGGCTCCGCGCGACGCGAGCACGGCGACGGGCAACGCGGCGGCCGCGCCTGCAATTGCGATGGCGCGTCCCGGCGTTTTGTTCTGGACGTGCGTCGCGCATAATGATTTAGGTGCAAGTCCATTGTGCGCCATCAGCAGCAAGACCCGCGCCGCTGCCGTGACGCAAGCCAGCGTTCCGGCAAACATGCTGATCAGAACTCCAATGTCGATGAGCAAACCCAGCACTGGAACGCCGCCGACGCCAGCCAACACCTGCATTGGTGCATCACTTTTACCCAGGTCCTGCCCGGCGATACGCAGGCCAAGTACTTCCGTATACGCGCAAACGGTGAAGATGGCTCCGGCAAAGATGGCGCTTTGGATCACTGCGCGCGGAATCGTTTTCAAGGGATCGCGCGCTTCAGAACCTAACGTTGTCGCGCTCTCAAATCCCACAAAACTGAACAGCGCCAATACCAGTCCCAGACGCAAACCGCTCCGGGTCATCCCGCTCAAATGAAACTGCTGCCAGTCCGCGTGCCAGCCGTGACGCACGAGCACCAATGCTACGACGATCAGAATCGCCGAAACCGACACACCTTCGATCCACAGCATGAGTCGAGCGGAGATCTTTACATCGCGCCATGCGATCCACACGGAAATCGCGGTGACGCTCAATGCCAGCAGCACAGGGGACGTGACATGGCCTGGTGTATGAAGGAGCAACAAACTGGCGTAATGATAAAAGCCGCCGATGACGCTCGCTCCCGTCGCAATGTAGGCCAGCAGCAAACTCCACGCAACGACGGCTCCCAACCAAGGCGGGAGAATCATCGAAGCGAACCTGTATAACGAGCCGGGCGACGCCGAGTAGCGCGCGAAGCGGCTGATGCAAAGAGCAACCAGCAACACCGCCATGGTCGCGAGCAGATAAGCAAGCCAGGTGCCGTTGCCGGCCAACGCGCACACAAGCGGAATCGTTGCAGCCGGCGTCGTGGTCGGGGCGATTGTGGAGACGGACTGCGCCAGCGTTTCCATCGGCGAAAGAACGCCGCGACGCAAGCCATAACCCTCTGACTGAAAGTGAACAGCTTGAGAGTGCGCGGCGGCCGTTTGCTCCATATGGAACAGTTCCCTCTTCCGTGAAACTGCGGGTTGAGTGATTGCGGCTTACGATACAGGTCGCTCGAAGACCCCGCAAGGGAGAGTGAAGCGCAAGCCGATTCAATTACTCGCTCGAATGAAACGGAAATCTGCATAGTGATCGAAGAGTCTCGAGGAATTGACGCCGCTTGTTCCTCGGCCTACGGAAGAGCCGATCTGCCTTTTGCACATTTCTTGCATCGACTCTGCCACGTATTAGTTGAACTCGCTCCATGAAACGTTACCGGCATCAGCATGGAGCAGCACCTGACAAATCTGCCTGCGGGTCAGCCTTATGTCTATCGCATACAACTGAACGATGGCAGCAGCATTAACTTCCGTTTCGGATTGAAGTAAATATCCCGAGCGCGGATCGGCAGGGGTGCGAACCTTCAACGCGTCTAACGTACGGTAGGAAGCCCAGCGAATATATCATTTGCTACGGTGGCGCCGGCGATGATGTCCAGTGGCCGGCTCCAATAACACAGCGATCGATCACGAGAGTAGCTTCAGGCAGAATTGGATTTGCCGAGAATTGGGTGGACGTGCAGGTAATCACGGCATTGGGCAGCTTGAAATTCGCCCGGTCAGGAAGACTGAACATCTGCGCCGAAACTGAAGATTAAGCCGCAGGGGATACCAGAATGTATCAGTGGGCCGGCCGGTAAATTAGGCCGATCACGATGCAGGTAACTACCCACTCTACGAAATAGGCCACTGATTGTTGGAGGGTCAGTTTCAGCCCGATGTTCAGGTTGACATAGTTGTGCACTACAAATGCGCAAACTGAGAATACTCCTACCAAAGCGCCGAAGCGTGCACCTTCGACCAGACCAGAACCGCCCTTGTAAAGCATTGCGTACATCACTGCGAGGACCAGCATCGCGAGGAACATGGCGGCCATTCCACTGGGCATAACCCTTTTTATTCCCTCCTGCGACCGGTAAACAGCGGGGTATTTGAGGAACTCGTTCCTAAGCGAGGGCAAACGGGTAAATATCAGGAATCCGAGGCCAAAGTAGGCCGCGAAGGCACCAAGGGTCGCGACAGTGATCCGTGTAAAGTTCATTGGCAATCCTTTCGAAACGATAAGTTTTCGTCGACTTTGAGGGACATGGAATAGCCCTTGCGCCGCCTTTCTGGGATATTTAACAACGGTGTTAAATATATATTGACTCCCGCCGGTTGGCTACTGTACAAATCTGATCCCGTGGTCAGCAAGCGAAAACAGTTGTCGTCAGTCTTTGCGGCTTTGGCTGATCCCACGCGGCGGCGCATTTTGGAACGCCTGTCCAAGCGTGAGGAATTTCGGGTCACCGAACTTGCCATGCCATTTCGCATCTCGCTCCCGGCAATCTCGAGGCACCTCCGCGTTCTGGAGAACGCCAGGCTCGTGCAGCGTAGGCGCAACGGCCGGGAGCACTTGTTCCGAGCGCGGTCAGGAGGCCTGAAAGAGGTCCAAGGCTGGATCGTCCATTGCGTGGCGGGCTGGGAGTTCAGTTTCGACAGCCTCGACGAATTGCTGAAGAGCGAACAGAGGAGGTACAAATCATTATGAAGTCTGAAGTCACAATTAAGGGTCATGGGATCGAGATCACACGGTTCTTTGACGCTCCCCGGGATCTCGTATTTAGCTACTGGAAGCAAGCGGAGAAGCTACAAAGGTGGTCCGGCTGTAAAGAGGCAAAGAACTGCCAGATCCAAATGGATTTTCGCGTGGGCGGCTCCTTTAAGCAGAAAATGCATATCACGGGCGCGGGCGACTTCTCGATCGAGGGCCAATACGACGAGATCATTGAACCAGAGCGCATCTCCTATCACGTTGACTTGGGGGGCGCTGTTAATCGGGTGTTGGTGGAGTTTTTCGAACAGGAGAAGCGAACTAAGGTAGTTCTGACTCACGAGGGGCTACCCCAACAATTTTGCAAATTCATTTCTCAGGGCACCACGGAATCGCTGGACAAACTCGACCGGATGTTGGATGGCGTCGCAGTGTGAAACTTTATGAGCCCTCAAAAAAAGAGTCCTGTCCCCGCAGAGAAAATAGCACTGTACGAAAAGCTACTCGCCAAGATTCCTGGGATTGAAAGGAACGGGGCAGACAACCCGTACACTTCCCTTAACGGCAATATGTTTTCGCTGCTGCTAAGTCCGACAGGGAGGATGGCCCTTAGGCTTTCGACGGATGAGCGCGAACAGTTTCTGAAGAAGTACAAGACTACGCTGTTTGAAGCCCACGGAGCGGTGATGAAGGAATACGTCACCGTTCCTGATGCACTGTTGAGGAACACGAGGGAACTGCAGAAGTACCTGGCATTGAGTTATGCCTATGCCAAGACCTTGAAGCCCAAAGCCGCGAAGAAGAAACACTAAACTGCGTCCCCGCCTCAACGCTACCTATCAAGTACCTCATTTGCTCTTCATCCGAGACTCTCGGTTGCCGTTCACCTTGGGCCCCTGACGACACAGCGGACAAATTACCAGGGTCGCTTACCTTCGGCTGATCTTCCGCAAGTTCTCGCGATTGCGCGAGATACTCTCTAACAAGCGCAGGGACAATTACACGGTCAATAAAGTCCTTAAGCCGGGGCGCGAGTCGCGATCCATCCTCTTTTGAGAGTTCGTCGTCGGCCATGTATGCTCCTCAACTGCCACCTGTATCGCCGAGACACTCATATAAAGGTCTACAAGACCGTTGTAGATAGCGCCCCTGCTTGGGAGGCAGGAGCGAAACCACCAAAAGGAGGAACACCTGCTGTGGAAACAGGTGCTCGGCCGAGATCGCCACAAATGATTGAAAAGATTGGTGGACGTGGCGGGACTCGAACCCGCGGCCCCCTGCTTGCAAAGCAGGCCGGGCAAAATACTAACTGCTTTGTCTGGCGTCGCTTACACGGAAAATCAGCGAAATTTCCGCTCTCTCAAATGTCCCGAAGTTGTCCCGAACTAGCTCAGAAGGACAGAGCACGCTGGAAGAGACGGTAAGGGATCTTCACGAGGGCCTCACTGCCTCCGTCGTACGGCGAGCTCGCAGGTTCGAGTCCTGCCGGGAGCCAATTCATATTGGCGTGAGAGGAACCGTGGCTATTCCGCTGTCTCTCTAATCCAACCATGCGCAGCCCGGCGGTCGATATTATGCGTTTGCACTAACACATCGACTGCGCTTTTGACTAAACTTCTCGCTGTTCGTTTTCAATCACGTGGGCGTGATTGGGCCCAAAGAAAGGTCGCGCCAGCGGCAAGGATGAACGCAACCTGGACTCGATCACCCATCTGCATTTACACGGATCCCAAGCAAATACTCCAAAGCAAGGATGATGACCAAGAACGTCGCACACGCGGCCAGATGGTGATTCATAGATGCGGTCTGAACTTGTGACTCTCTCATTGCAACTGGTACAAAACTCGGGTAGGTCAGTGAGTTATAAGGCAGTAAATACATATAGGAAGTAATGGCGGATTGTGGTATGAATGCTCGCCGGTTCTCCCCGTCATCAGGCCTACAGTAAACTACGTCGAGTGAAAAAAAAGGAGACTCCGTGTCTCATCGAAGAACAGTCGTTCTTGCAATGCTTGTTGTGATTGTATTTGCATCTGGAGCATCGCCCCAATCTCCTCTGCAGGTCAAGCCGGACGTAAGAAAGGCCAGTACCTATTCTGGCCCACCTATTGTTGGAGAGTTTCAGGCGGCTCTGCCTCAAAATGAACCCGAGGGACCACGGCTGGTAAGGGAGGAGCGGTACCGCACCTCTAATATTCCGATACACGTTGAAGACCCAGGTCAGCTTGTTGGAGGGCAGAAAGAGCACACCGCCTTCATATTCATCGATTACGTCATTACCGGAAAACCCATCGACCCGAAGGGAATGCCGGTTTCCAATTCCAACGCAGTTGTGGTTGGTACGGTCGTCAGCGGCAAGTGTTTCGTAACCGGGTCCCACACCTACGTTTATACCGACTACTCCGTCAAAATCGACCAAGTCCTTAAACAGGACCCCACAGCTAACTTAATTACTGGAGATGTCGTGGTCGCTGCGCGGGACGGGGGAGCAATACATTTCCCTTCAGGGCATGTGACGAATTTTCTGTTCGCAGGACACGGACTGCCCGAGGTTGGCTCCCAGTATGTCCTCTTCCTTTGGAAGCCTATCCCCAGTTTCCCCGAATACGAGATTATTTTCGATTCGGGCTACCAATTGAAAAACGGACGAGTGTATCCGCTTGATGACGTCAACTCGAAATATGTAGGCGTGGAGACGACCGTGTTCTTAGATGAGGTTCGGAAAGCGATAGCTTCACAGAAAGGAGCAGGCCAATGAAAACAACCATTTTACTTTTGCTGGCGTTCGTTCTTGTCTCTTGCGTTGCGGTTCCGTCCTCGTCTGCCTCCTGCTCCTCTCCGGGGACGACAACACTACTTGAGAGTTGGCCTGCAAATGATTTGGTGGGGATAATAAATAACAGCGTACCAAGTGGTTCGGTCTCAACAGCCTCCACTAATTGGAACGCCGCGTTGATTGGACAATCGGATTGTACGCCCATCTTTGAGACAGGGGCGGGGTTCCCAGGAACAATCACTATGAACTTCGCTTCCATACCACCGCCAACGCCGTGTCCAGCGGGATCGACGTGCTTTACGAGGGGTCTGACGGACTTCACAAGAGCGACCTTTACTAGCACGGGCCGTCTCTCAAGTGTACCTATTACGATCAATTCATCCATGACAGTCACCGCTGCAATAACCGAAGTTGTCGCCCACGAATTGGGCCACACGTTTGGATTGGCGGACTGTAACTACCCCGGCTGTCCCACGGGCTCATCTGTGATGGAGGCTGGTGCTCCCACGACTTCCATAAACGGGATCGTCGGTCAACCGGGTCCCACTCCATGCGATATGGTCACCGTCATGGCATTCAACCGGGCTTATACCTGCCCAACAAGACCACCGCCTCCGTGCACCCCGGTCGTCATCGATACGAGTGGCCAAGGTTTCTTTTTGACCAGCGCGAAGAACGGAGTTGTTTTTGACATCTCGGGCGGAGGTCACCCAGTTCAAATGGGATGGACCGCCCCCGGTGCAAACAACGCATTTCTTGCACTGCCCGGTGCGGATGGTTTGGTCCACAACGGCCAAGAACTATTCGGCAGCTTGACACCCCAACCACCATCGAGCACCCCTAATGGGTTCGCGGCTTTAGCTATATATGACGATCCGAAAAACGGTGGGAACGGAGATGGCGTGATCGATGCGAAGGATGCCGTGTTTCCTTCGTTGCGGCTGTGGGTGGACGCTAACCATGATGGCATAAGCCAGTCGGCGGAGTTATACACGTTGCCATCACTTGGCGTAAATTCAATCAGTCTCAACTACAAATCGGACCAACGAACGGATCAGTTCGGGAATGTGTTCCGTTACCGTGCTCAGGTGAATCAGGGTGAACCAACAAACACTGGCAGGATGGCCTATGACGTTTTCTTTGTGAGCTTAAGTCCAACTGCCAAAAACCGCATTGGGAATCCCTCTGGGTTCCTCCAAATCAGTTGGCCACCGAAACAGGCGTCAATCACATCCGTCCCTTGTAACTAAAGGGAACTTTGGAGAAATGGGGGGACCTCGGCGCGACGGGTTCCCCTTTTTTGGAGGAGCATGAGTATCTTCAACAACGTAGTCGGAATCGTGCTAGGAATGAAGTCGCAGTGCGATTTTTGGGAATTAGAGCGGAAGGCAACAACTGATCGTCGCTACGGAACTCACGATCGCCACCAATGAGGCTGATACGCCCGTCCCCTGTTTCACGGCCTGCCCTCTTGCTGCGCTTCCAGCACTGCTCGGTGAATCACTTCCGCAGGCGGAAGACCGACTTGTTTCGATCCGGGATACAGACGACAGCTCAGCGCAAAGCTCTGTGCTTTCTGCGACTCACGGGCGACATCTCGTCCATTGCTGACCAGACGATTACAAGAAATTCACCGACATGATTTTTCTTACTTCGTAGACGAGCCGCCGTCAGTCGCGATCTCTCCGCGCCACGTTCGCAGTGCGGATTTGCAGTTGCCGTTGCGGTAGGTCCCCAGCGCCTGTGGCACGCTCGTCGCGCATGGCGACGTTACTATTCGCGTTTGCTCTTCGTTCCTAAAAATCGCAGGAATTCTCAGGATCGCGGACAATCTTTGGAAATAGCGATTTACGGTAATATTGGTGTTCGATGGATTTTCGGCTTCCAATACCGACATCGTGGCAAACTTTTGAATCGATCTGCGATCAATTATGGAAAGAGATTTGGTGCGACCCCAATGCGCAAAATGGGCGCCCGGGACACGCACAACATGGAGTGGATGTGTTCGGCCGGCCAATCTATTCCTCAGAGTTTGCTGGCGTCCAATGCAAAGACAAGGACGGACGCTTGGGTAGCGAGCTTTTGGTGCCCGAACTGGTCGCCGAATGTAAGAAGGCAACTAAGTTTTCGCCACGCCTCGATGCGTTCACACTCGCGACAACTGCGCCACGCGATCCGTCGATTCAGAGGAAGGCTCGGGAACTAACTAGAACATGAAGAGGCGAATCCCCGCAAGGTCGAACAGGAACCGGAAGAAAAGCCGGAAGAAGAGCCGGAAGAAGAGCCCGTGCCACTGCCCGTTCCCGTAGGCGGCGCCCTGTCAACTGTGACGGCAGAGTCGGTGTCGTTCAAAAAGTTCCGAACTCATGAAACGACGAGT
>WNFR01004184.1_pt1 | contig 28445 bp, 30 predicted proteins | sample 5400221 | NCBI WGS metagenome assembly WNFR01 (sample SAMN13153357, study PRJNA577476) | soil metagenome | isolation source: 40 cm soil under Madrone tree | place: USA:California | collected 2016-06-14
GCCACCGCCATCTCGTCGAGATCGATCGCGAGCTTTTGCGGCCCGGTGAACATCACCACCGGCGCCGCCCCGATCACGATCGCGATCGGCATCTTCTGCTTGCGCTCATTGTATTTGAGCCAGTGGATGTAGCCCCCTGCCCCGCCCTGGCGCGCCACCATGCGCACCACCAGGCGATCGGTCGCCTTGAGGGCCGCCCGGTAGGTGCCCATGTTCTGCACCCCGGTTTCCGGATCCTTGGTGACGCATAGCGTCGCCGTGAGATAGGGCGCGGAGTCGAAGCCCGGCGTCGACACCGGCACCGGCAGGCGCTTCAACCCGCCGTCGGGTCCGCGCAGCGCGTCGCCGGTGATCACGACCTCCTGGCAGCGCGCCGCCGAGGCGCGTACCGGCGCAACGGGATGGTTGATGGCGTCGAGCCAGGCCTGGCCGATCTCCTCGACGCCGCACCCCATGCCGAGCGCGTAGATCTCCGCCGAGGCCGCGATCGCCCCGACCACGACCGGCATGTCGTAACGCTTGCCCGCGCCATCGACCACGTTGGTGAACATGAAGGCGCGCCGCTCGGCTTCCGGGATGCCGCCGATGAACTGCAGCCGCACTAGCGGATGGAGCTCGGTGTCCTTGTTGACCGGATGATCGATCCGCAGCAGCAGCCCGCGCGCCTCCAGGTCGGCGAGATGGTCCTGGAAATCGAGCCGTGGCGGCGCCTTCGGGGCGCCAGCCGGCACCGTGTCGGCGCTCCGCGTCACATCGTCCATCGCCAAAACTCCTCATGTCGCCCCGCATGGAGGGGATGCGGTTGCGAGGGGGCCCGACGGACATCGGACCGTGACAAATCGTGGGCGGAGTTATAATCCGTGTTGCCGTCGAATACACCTCCTCGGAAGTCCTGCTTGCCGGCGCCGGCCATGGCAGGCAGAACCCCGGGCCACGCATGACGTTGTTCACCGCGCCGCGCGCGGATCAAGCCAGCATCGAGACGCGCTATTCGTGGGTGGTCGCGACGGTCGCGCTCATCACCCTGGCGTTCTCGTTCGGTGGGTTGTGGATCGTCGCGGTCGGCCTCAAGGCCGTGGCGGCCGACGCCGGCGGCCAAAGGTCGGTTCCCGCGCTCGCGGGAGCGCTCGCCTGGCTCGGCTCGGGGCTCGGCGGCATCGCGATGGGACCGCTGGCGGTGCGCTTCGGCATCCGTTGGACGGTCATTTTCGGCGCCGCCATGATCGCGGTCGGGCTCGCGGTCTCGACCCTCGGGCCGGGCCTGCCGCTCTATGTCGGGCATGGGTTGTTCATGGGCGTGCTCGGCAATGCCGGTCTCAACGCGCCGCTCTACATCTATGTGAGCCGATGGTTCGATCGCCGGCGCGGCTCGGCCCTGGCGCTGATCTCGAGCGGCTCCTACATCGCGGGCGCGGTGTGGCCGACCATCTTCGAGCGCGCGATCGCGGCCTACGGGTGGCGCAACTGCATGCTGGCCTATGCGGTGGTGGAGATCGCGGTCGTGGTGCCGTTCGCCGCCTTCTTCTTCCGCGCGCCGCCCGAGGCAGTGACGGCGCCCGCCGGCTCCGGCTCGCTCCACAAGGCCGCTGTCCTCGGTTTGCGCCCCAACACGATGTTCGCCCTGGTGGCCGCCGCCGCCTTCATGTGCTGCGTGCCCATGGCCATGCCGCAAAGCCATCTGGTGGCTTTCTGCACCGATCTCGGCATCGCGCCCACGCACAGCGCCGCCATGCTCTCGGTCGTGCTCGGCACCGCCTTCGTGACGCGCCAGTTCTGGGGGCTGATCTCCGATCGGATCGGCGGGTTGCTGACCGTGCTGGCCGGCTCGGCCGTGCAGGCCGCGGCGATGATCGCCTTCCTGCTCACCCAGGACGAGATCGGGCTGTTCACGGTCGCGGCGCTTTACGGGCTGGGCTTCAGCGGCATCATCCCGGCCTATGTGCTGGCCATCCGCGAGTTCTTCCCGGCGCGCGAAGCCGGCTGGCGGATCCCCATCCTGCTTTTCTGCAGCGGCTCCGGCATGGCGGCGGGCGGCTGGCTCGCCGGCATCTTGTACGATCACTTCGGCTTCTACACGGCCGCCTTCGCGACCGGCATCGCCTTCAACCTGCTCAACCTCGCGGTGGTCGGGGCGCTGGTGTTTCGCCAGCAGCGCCAGAACGGCACCCCGTTTTCCGGCGCGCCGGCCGGCCGGCTCGCCGTCTAGGACCCGTCCAGCCGCCGTCCCGAGGGGCGGAGCGCAAGGCGCGCCCCCCGGTTAATGTTAATTCGGGTCGTGCCTTCGCGGCCCGCGCTGCGTTCCGTAAAAGGAGAAAAGCGTGCGGACCTCGCTTCCTCCCGCGAGCGCGGTTCGGCCCGGTGAGGCGTAAGCGTGAATACGGTTTTCAGCGATACCTGCGAGGTCGCCGTCATCGGGGCCGGTCCCTACGGCCTGTCGCTGGGCGCGCATCTGGGCTCCGCGATGGTCGACACGCGGGTGTTCGGCCGGCCGATGTCGTTCTGGCGCCACAACATGCCCAAGGGCATGAAGCTGCGCTCCGCCTGGGACGCGAGCCATATCGCCGACCCCGACAATTTCCTGCTGCTCGACGCCTATGCGACGATGACCGGGCTCGACCGGACCGATCCGCTTCCGCGCGAGGAGTTCGTCCGCTACGGCGTTTGGTACCAGCGGATGGCGCTGCCGGACCTCGATCCCCGCACCGTCGAGAAGATCGAGCCTGCGAGCCGCGGATTCTGGCTCACCCTCGAGGACGGCAAGGTGCTTAATGCGCGCCATGTCGTCGTCGCCACCGGCCTCGCCAGGCAGGATTTTCGGCCGGCGGCGTTCCGCGGGCTTCCCGCCGATCTGGTCAGCCACACCGCCGACCATGCCAGCCTGGACGGCTTCCGCACCAAAAGGGTCGCGGTGGTCGGCCGCGGCCAAAGCGCATGCGAGTCCGCCGCCCTGCTGGCCGAGGCCGGCGCCGAGGTCGAGCTGATCTGTCGGGCCGCCATCCGCTGGCAGGGCCGTTCGGGCGTCGGCCCATTCCCGCTCAACTGGCTCAACGCGGCGCCCGACGCGCTGCATCGCGTGCCCCCTCTTTGGCGCGACTGGCTCGACGCCTTCAGCCTGCAAGCCCGCCCCGCCGCCTGGGTGAAACCGCGCCTGGCCGGCGTGCGGATCGATGCTGGCCGCAGCATCCGCGGTGCGCGCCCGAACCGCGACGGCATCGTCATCGAGTTGGACAGCGGATCGCGCGGCTTCGATCATGTGCTGCTGGCGACCGGCTACAAGATCGACATCGCCCGGCTCGGGTTCATCCGCGGCGAGCTCGCGAGCCGGATCCTCACCGACGGTGGATCGCCGGCGCTTTCGAGTGGCTACGAGTCGAGCGTGCGCGGCCTGCATTTTGTCGGCGCGAGCGCGGTCAGGAGCTTTGGGCCGCTGTTGGGTTTCGTGGCCGGGGCCGGTCATGCGGCCCGCGCCGTGACCGCGCAGGTGCTCGCCGGCCGCTCCGGTCCGACCGGCCGCCGGTCGACAATATCGGAGCCCGACGCCTTTGCGCGGCGCGTCCAGACGGCGTCGCCGCTCAACCGCACGGCGCCGCAAAATCCCTGACTGTGCGCGGCGGCCGTGCGCGCCGGACTTACGACAGCGCCGGATAGTCCGTATAGCCGCGCTCGCCCCCGCCATAGAAGGTCGGCCGGTCCGGCGCATTGAACGGGCCGGACCGGCGCAGCCGCTCCGGCAGGTCGGGGTTGGCCAGGAACAAAGTCGCAAACGACACCAGATCCGCCACGCCATCGGCCACCGCCGCGTCGCCCCGGGTCCGGTCGTAGCCCTTGTTGAGAATCAGCGGCCCGCGCCAGCGCGCGCGGAAAAAGCGTCCGTCCGGCCGCGCCCCCGGCCCGGCCGGATCGGCATCGCCCGGCTCCACGACGTGGAGATAGGCAAGGTCCAGGCGATCGAGCGCCGCCGCCACATGGCCGAACAGCGCCGCCGGATCGGAATCCACGATGTCGTTGAACGGATTGGTGGGCGACATCCGCACGCCCACGAGCGCCGGCCCGAGCTCACCGGCGAGCGCCTCGGCGATCTCGATCAGCAGCCGCGCCCGATTGGCAATGCTGCCGCCATAGCGGTCGCTCCGCCGGTTGGTCGAATCGCGCAGGAACTGGTCGACCAGATAGCCGTTCGCGGCGTGCAGCTCGACCCCGTCGAAGCCGGCGCGGCGGGCGTTGGCGGCGGCCGCCCGGTAATCCTCGACGAGACCCGCTATCTCGGCCGTCTCGAGCGCGCGCGGCGTCACGAAAGGCCGCATGCCCTCCTGGGTCCACAATTGTCCGACCGGCACGAGCGCCGAGGGCGCGACCGGCAGCGCCCCGCCCGGCTGCAGCAGCGGATGCGAGATCCGCCCGACATGCCAGAGCTGGCAGAAGATCCGCCCCCCGCGCGCGTGGACCGCGTCGGTCACGCGCGTCCAGCCGGCGATCTGCTCGACCGAATGGATGCCGGGCGTGCCCGGATAGCCCTGCCCCTGCGGCGTGATCTGGGTGCCCTCGCTGACGATCAGGCCGGCGCTCGCGCGCTGGGCGTAATAGGTCGCCATCAGGGCGGTCGGGACCTCGCCGGCGCCGGCACGGTTGCGCGTCATCGGCGCCATGACGATCCGGTTGGGCAATTCGTGGGGGCCGACGCGAACGGGCGAGAACAGATCACGCAAGGGGGCATTCATGCGCCGATGATTGCCGGGGCCGGCCGCGTCTGTCCAGCGCAAGGCGTCCATGCGGCGCGCCTCCATTGACGGCCCCGGGCGCGGGGTGAAAAATCGCACTCCCGCGAGCGCGTCCGCGCTCCGCCGCCCCGACCCACGAGGACCCACGTGCTAGCTCCCCAGATCTCGATGCGCGAGCGCATGAGCATGTATAACGGCAATGCGCTCAAGATCGGTCTGTTCGGCGCCAACTGCTCGTCCGGGCGCGCGGTCACGCGCGTGCCCGAGCGCTGGTCCGGCAATTGGCCGGACAACCTGCGGCTCGCCCGGATGGCGGACGATGCCGGGCTCGATTTCCTGCTGCCGATCGCGCGCTGGAAAGGCTATGGCGGCGACACCGATTACCAGGGCGCGACGCTCGAAACCGTCAACTGGGCGTCCGGCCTGCTCGCATCGACCAGGCGGATCACGGTGTTCGGCACCGTCCATGCGCCGCTGTTCAACCCGATCATCGCCGCCAAGGAATTCGTCACCGCCGATCACATCGGCGAGGGACGCTTCGGCCTCAACCTCGTGGTCGGCTGGAACGAGGACGAGTTCGACATGTTCGGGGTGCAGCAGCGCGAGCACGACGAGCGCTACGACTATGCGCAGGAATGGGTCGAGGTGATGAAGATGGCGTGGTCGGACCGCGAGCAATTCGACTTCGCGGGGAAATACTTCAACCTCAAGGGCGTGCGCGCCAAGCCCAAGCCGTTCGGGGGCACACGGCCCGTGATGATGAACGCCGGCGCCTCCGATGTCGGCCGCGCCTTCGCGCTGCGCAATTGCGAGGCCTTCTTCACCAACGCGTCGCGGCACTCACGCACGGAGACCGAGAACAAGGTCCGCGCCGTAAAGGCGGAAGCGGAGAAATTCGGCCGCGAGATCGACGTCTATACGGTCGGCGTCGTCACCTGCCGGCCGACCCGCAAGGACGCCGAAGAGCGCTACCGATATTGCGCCGTCGAGCAGGCCGACTGGTCGGCGGTCGACCTGATCCTGGCGAAGAAGAACATCACCAAGGACAACCATTCCGCCGAGGACTTCACGCTCAAGCGCACCCAATACGCCAACGGCATGGGCGGCCTGCCCGTCGTCGGGGACCCCGACGAGGTTGCCCAACAACTTGCCGAGCTGAGCCGGGCGGGCCTGCGCGGCATCGGCATCTCCTTCGTCAATTACGCGGATGAACTGCCCTATTTCTGCGACGAGGTGCTGCCGCGCCTCAAACTGATGGGCGTGCGGGCCTAGGGCATCGGTCCCATTAACGCGCCGACAACCTTTTGCGCCGAAATTGTGTAATTGCTTGCAGGATATAGGTTAAATCCTTTGGCGGAAGCGAGCGCGCGGGTGATAAACTCGCGGTACGAATCATGGGCCCGACGGGTTGCCGATGGAAGAAAAGCGAAAGCACGCGCGTGTTGCGACCTATAAGACGGCCACCATCTTCTTTGGCCGCAACTTCCGTGGGATTTCCTGTTTCTTGATGGATATTTCGGAGGGGGGCGCCGGCCTTCATGTCGGGAGCATGTCCGGCATTCCGGACACCTTTGAGCTGCTGATCCACGGCGAGACCGGCAAGCGGCCGTGCAAGGTGGCCTGGAAGATGGGCAAGCGCGTCGGCGTGTCGTTTCTCACGGACAATCATTCCGCCGAGGCCAAAGCAAAATTACTGGAATCCAAGCGCAAGCACCCCCGCCGCTCCGTAGCCGACCGCGGCAAGATCGTCATCAACCGCCCGTTTTCGATGATGGACTGCATCGTGCTCGATATTTCCGAGGGCGGCGCCTGCCTCGAAGTCTCCGTCGCGGTCCAGCTTCCGCCCGCCTTCGAACTGGTGTTCGCGGAGAAACGGCGTCCCTGCAACGTCGCGTGGCAGAAGGACAAGCGGATCGGCGTCTCGTTCAAGTAACCGACCTGCCGTCGGTCGCGAATTCTCGTCGGCGCGTTCCAAGAGAAGGTTCATCCGATCGGCGCTACGAGATTTTTCTCGTCGGCCACACGATCACCGCGAGGCCGGCGAGGATCAGCGCCATGCCGGCATAGCGCAGCGGTCCGAAGACCTCGCCGAGGATCAGCGCCGACGACAGGATGCCGGTCACCGGCGATAGCAGCGCGAACGGCGCCACCACCGAGGCCGGATAGCGCTGCAGCAGATGGCTCCACATCCCGTAGGCGATCGGGGTGGCGAGCGTGCCGAGATAGAGCGCGGTTGCGATGCTCGGCCACGAGGCATTCATCACGGCGCCGATCAGCGACGGCTGCGGATCGACCAGCCAGGACAGCAGCAACACCGGCAGCGGCGCCACCAGGCTGCACCAGGCCATCAGGGGAAACACCGGCACGCCGGCGGTGCGCTTCACCAGGATGTTTCCGACCGCCCAGCTCAGCGCCGCCGCGAGCGCCAGACCGAGCGCCGCCGGCTTGAGGTCGGCGCCGGTCGTCAGTCCGATCAACACCAGGCCCGCAAAGGCGACGGCCATGCCGACGCATTGCCGCAGCCGGGGAATTTCGTGCAACACGACCGCGGCGAGCAGAACCGTGAAGAAAGCCTGCGTCTGCTGCGTCACCGAGGCGAGCCCCGCCGGCATGTCGAGCGCGAAGGCAAAAAACAGCAGCAGGAATTGACCCGCGAACAGGGTCAATCCGATCGGCACGATCACGGACCACGGCAGCTTGGGCCGCGGCACGAAAAAGACCGGCAGGCATGCGATCATGAAGCGAAGCGCGGTCAGCTGCGGTGCCGAAAAGCTCTCCAGCCCGAACTTGTAGGTCACGAAGGCGAAGCCCCAGATCACCGAGGTGAGCACCGCCAGCCCCATGTCGCGAACCCGCATGCCCGATCGCTAGCGCAATCGGAACGCGCGGACCAATGACAGATTCTTACCGATCGCCACGGGATTATTGATGATGGCAGCCCGCGATTAGTCCAGCTTGATGCCGCTTTCCCGACTCGAGCCGCCCGGCCACCACCGGATCGGCGTAGATCGCCGCGATCTCGCGCGCGATCTTGTCGACCACGGCCCGGGGCGTTCCGGCCGGCGCCACCAACCCGATCCAGGACGACATGTCCTCGAGCTCCGGCAATCCGGCCGCGATCGCCAGCGGCTGCAGGTCGGGCAGGACCGGCAGCGGCCGGCCGTTGAGCTTGGCGAGCGCCCGCAGCTTGCCGCTCTGGATCAGCGGCAGGCTCGACGCCACGCCGTCGATGATGAAATCGACGCTGCCCGACAGCAGGCCCTGCACCACGTCGGCGCTGCCCTTGTAGGGAATGAGCTGGACCTCGATGCCGGCCGACCTGGCGAAAAGATATCCGGCGAGCCGCGTCGTGATGATGCCGGCGCCGTAGTTGAGCTTGCCCGGCGCAGCCTTGGCGTGGGCGATCAGCTCCTTCACGCTGTTGGGGCCGTCCGCGGCGCGCACGGTGAGCAGCGAGGTATTCTTCGCCGTCAGGGTGACGGTGGCGAAGTCCTTGAACGGATCGTAGGTGAGCGGCGCGCTCGCGGTCGCCGGGTTCATCACCAGCGTGGTGTCCATCGCGGCCAAGAGCGTGTAGCCGTCGGGGTCGGCCTTGGCCACCATCTGGGCGCCGATCGCCGTGTTGGCGCCGGGCCGGTTCTCGATCACCACCGGCTGCTTCCAATCCTCGCTCATCCGCTGCGCGATGATGCGGGCGTTGATGTCGGTCGGGCCGCCGGCCGGAAACGGCACCACGATGCGGATCGCGCGGGTCGGGAAGCTTTGCGCCGCATCGGCCGCCGGCTGTGCGAAGGCCGGCGTGATCGCGCTTGCAGAGACGAGGCTCAATAAAATGAGACGCATGCGCTCCTCGCTTCTTGCGCAGGGCGCCCGCGCTCCCTCACCCCGGCTCGCTTCGCTCGTGGCCCCTCTCCCGGGCAGGGAGAGGGTCTACGACGTCCCTACTGATTGAGCAGCGGAATGGTCTTGTAGTCCGCCGCTTTCGGGATCGACTGCAGATACGCGTAGATGTCGGCGAGGTCCTCGTTCGACAGGATCTTCTCGCTGTAGGGCGGCATCGCGCGGTTGGTGGTGCGCACGAAGGCCTGGAAGGCCTCGAGCGGAAGCGCGGTGTTGGTCAGCACCTTGCCGGCGCTGGTGATGACCGAGCCTTGACCGATGGTGCCGTGGCACTGAAAGCAGCCGTGCTTGATTATCGCGATCTTGCCCTTTTCGGGCGAGCCGTCGGCCGAAGCCGCAACCGGCGCAAGAACGAGGCCGGCGGCGAGCGCCGCCAGCCCAACGCGTTTTACCAATCGATACATCATGTCGTTCCTCACCGCGGCTGCGTCACCACATCGACCAGCGCGGGCTGGCCGGATTTCACCACCTCGACCGCACGCTTGAACGTGGGGCCGAGCTCCGCCGGATCGGTGATCGGACCGGCCGACCACCACCCCATCGACGCCGCCAGCTTGGCGTAGTCGATGTCCGGATTCTCGATCCGCGTGCCGATCGGGCCGAAGTCGTTCCCGAGCGACGCCACCCGGTTGCGCCGGTTGGACAGGCGCTGCACGTGCATGACCTCCTGATGGTAGCCGCGGTTGTTGTGCATCACGGTGAGGACCGGGATCTGGTGATGCGCCGCCGTCCAGAGCACGCCCGGCGCATACATGAAGTCGCCGTCGGTCTGCAGGTTGACCGAGAAGCGCCCGAGCGAGCGGTTGGCGAGCGCGGCGCCGATCGCGGCCGGCAGATTGTAGCCGACGCCGTAGCCGCCCGGCCCGCCGAGGTGATGGTAGTGCTTCTCCATCGGCCACAGGCGCGAGGCCCAGTTGCTCATCTGGCGGTCGGATCCGACCATCGACCAGTCGAGGTCCTTGATGTGCGGCCAAAGCTCGGCCGTCAGGCGCGCGGTGCTGATCGGCACGGCGTCCCAGCCGATCGCGGCCGCCGCGCGGGTGCGCTCGCGCGCCTCCGCCTTGGCCTTGCGGAAGGCCTCGCCGCGCTTGGCGATCGCTTCATTGTTGAGGTTTTGCGCCTTCACCGCCTCGATGAGCGCCGGCAGCGTCGCCTCGGCGTCCGCCGCCATCTGCACGTCGACCACCTGGAAGCGCTGGAAGTCCTGGTAGTTCGCCTTGGTGATGAGCTCGGACGCATTGATGCTGATGAGCTTGGTGCCGGGCTTGATGCGGCTTTCCTGCAGCCCGTGGCCGTGCTCGCCGTTGTCGATGAAGGCATTCACGGTCGCCCAGTAGTCGGCGAGCTCGAGGCCGATAATGACGTCGGCCTGCCCGATCACCGCGGCCGGACGGTGCAGGTGGTGCGTGTTCGGGAAGTTCATGCGGCTGCCCTGATCGACCACCGGCGCCTGCAGCAGCTCGGCAAGCTCGACCAGGAGCTTGATGCCATTGGGCGTGCGCGCCAAGCGATCGGCGACGATCACCGGACGCTCCGCGCCGGCGAGCAGGCGCGCGGCCTCGCGCACGGCGCCGCTGTCGCCCTGCGGCGGCGAGGTCGGCACGTAGCGCGGAATGTAGAGCGACTCCCCGTTCTCGTGGATCGTCGACTCCTGCAGGCCGGCGTCGAGCGAGATGGCGACCGGCGCGTAGGGCGGCGTCATCGCGATCTTGTAGGCGCGCACGAAGGATTGCGCGTAATGCTGGAGCGAGACCGGCGTGTCGTCCCACTTGGTGAAGTCGCGGACCAGCGCGTTGATGTCCTGGGCCGAATGGAAGGTCGGCACGCCCGGCGGGCGATGCGCGGCGTCGAGGTCGTTGCCGCCGACCACGATGACCGGCACGCGGTCGCACCAGGCGTTGTAGATCGCCATGGCGGCATGCTGCAGGCCGACGGTGCCGTGACAGAGCGTCAGCAGCGGCTTGCCGGATGCCTTGAAATAGCCGTGCGCCATGCCGACCGCCGATTCCTCGTGGGTGCAGGTGAGGAATTCGGGCTTCTTGTTGCCGCCGTAGTTGATCAGCGATTCATGCAGCGCGCGGAAGCTGGAGGCCGGATTGCTCGGCAGGTATTCGATGTCGAGCGACTTGATCACGTCGACCATGAAGTCGGAGCCGACCGGACCGTTGCCGCGCTTAGGCTCTTGCGGCGTACCGACCTCGGCCGCCGCGACCTTGGCGGAGGGGGGCAGCGCCGACGGCAGCCGCGCTGGCTCCATCGGATTGGGCGCGGGCGCCGCAAAGGATGTTGCCGGGGACGCGCCCTGCGCCGTCACCGCGGCGCCGGCCACCGCCGCGCCCGACAGGAACTTGCGCCGGCTGACGCTCGGATCGCCTTGTCGCTTAGCCATGAAGAACCTCCCTGCTGGTCGCCCGGCTGGGGTCGCGACCCCGCGAGCTCATAGAATTCGGTGGACCGACCCGGTCCCGAACCCCCTAGTTATCACGCTGCGCGCCGCCGCAACACTGGGTTTGGTGACCCCAGCCATGCGCTTGTTGTGGGCACGGGTGGATTCATGCGACACGCTGCGGCGCGATATCTGCTCGCATTTTCTACGGCGTAACTGTGTGTATTCCAGATCAAGCCGGGAACAGGCTTTGCCGAAAAATGCGTCGGATCCCTTAAGGGAGTGTTGTCCATGGCATTGAACATCCGGCGCGTCGTGACGGGTCACGACGCAAAGGGGCGTGCGACCGTCGCGATCGACGAAATATGCGCCAACGTCGAGTCGAAGCGCCCGAACCATCAATCCTGCGTGGTCTGGACCACCGATACGGCGCCGGCGGACAATTCGGGGGACTTCGACGGCGCCCGGCGCAAGGTGGCGACCACCTGCCCGGGCGGCACGGTCTTTCGCATCATCGAGTATTCGCCCGGTGTCACGCCGCGCATGCACCGCACGGACTCGATCGACTATGCGGTGGTGCTGTCGGGTGAGATCGACATGCAGCTCGATGACGGAACCGAGGTGCATCTGCGGGCGGGCGACGTCTTGGTGCAGCGCGGCACGATCCATAACTGGATCAACCGCGGAACCGCGCCCTGCGTGATGGCCTTCACCCTGATCGACGCCAAGCCGGTCGAGGTCGGCGGCAAGATGCTGCACGCCACCGGGTGAGTCGAAAGGCCGCAGGCGCGCCTGATTCAAAACGTCGCGGCGCCCGGGACCGGTCTCAGTGCGTCCAGGGACTCCGTCGGCCATACGCGAAATTGTCCGCATAGGCGATGCCGCGCCGCGCCGGCAGCTTGGGCTCGGACAGCTGGAACGGGATGCCGTGGCGCTCGCAATAGGCGATCGCCTCCTCCTTGGTGTCGAAGCGCAGGCGCAGTTGCTGGCACATGTCGCCGGAGCTGGTCCAACCCATCAGCGGCTCGACCTCACGCGGCTCCGCCGGCTCGTAGTCGAGCGCCCATTGCTTGGTCTTGGCGGCGCCGGATTGCATGGCGGTCCGGGCCGGCTTGTAGATGCGCGCGACGCTCATGGGGTCCCGTATGTCCCGTCGATCCCTCAACATTCCTGGTCGGAGCAGCAGGATTTGAACCTGCGACCCCCTCGTCCCAAACGAGGTGCGCTACCAGACTGCGCCATGCTCCGAACGCCAGGCGAGGCCATTCGATACACGCTCCGACCTCATCCAGCAAGGCAAGCGGGACGGCGGACAAGCCGCGTCAGGAGGCTAGTGTCCCGATTCCGAAGTTCGCAAGCATTCGCCGCGGCCTCTGAGCGAACTTCGGAATCGAAAGGACACTAGCAACATTATGATTCTAGTGCCGCTTTTGAACCCGAAGTTCGCAACCGTGCCCGCCGCGAAATCAAAAGCGGATGGGCGACCCGATCGCCCGGCGCGATTCCGAGCTTCTTGGCGGTTCCGGCCACCACCTCGAGCACGGCGCGGACCGGGACGCCGGACGGAATGACGCGTTCCGACAGAACCTCGGTGCTCTCGGCGATCCGCGCGATTCGGCCGTCATCGCGAATGAAGATCATGTCCAGCGACACATAGGTGTTCTGCATCCACATCGCGACCGGCTGCTCGCGCTTGAAGTCGAACAGCATGCCGCGCCCCTCGGGCAGCTCCTTGCGGAACATCAACCCCTTAGCGCGTTCCTCGTCGGTGACCGCGAGCTCGACCGAGAACACGCGCACGCCCGACTTGGTGGCGATCTCGAGCGTCCCCTCCTGGGCGGCGGGCGCGCGAGCAGCCGAGAGGACCGGCAAGACCACAAAGGCCAGAGCGAGAAGCAGGACGGATCGACGGCCCATCGGCAGGCTCCAATGCAGAACACCCCATCCCTTCCGGGATGAGGTGCCAAATGTCGCTTGCCATCTATAGAACGCGGCTTAGTGCGACGCCAGTCCGTGCGGCCCGCCATCGGGACGGACCTCGGTCGCCATCATGCCCTTAGGTCCGGGCCCGAAGCGCACCAACACGGTCTGGCCCGGGCGCAGCTCGGTCATCCCGTAGCGCCGCAGCGTCTCCATGTGGACGAAAATGTCGGGCGTACCCTCCCCGCGCGTCAGGAAGCCGAAACCCCGCAGGCGGTTGAACCACTTGACGATCGCGCGCTCGAGCCCGCTGGTCGGGGCGACGGTCACGTGAGTGCGGGCCGGCGGCTGTTGCGCCGGATGCACCGCCGTCGACTCGTCCATCGACAGGATGCGAAGCGCCTGCATGCCCTTGGGACGCACCAAGGCTTCGCAGACCACCCGCGCGCCCTCGTAGGCCGTCTGGTAACCGTCGCGCCGCAGGCACGTCACGTGCAGCAGAACATCCGCCATGCCGCCGTCGGGTACGATGAATCCATAGCCCTTGGAAACATCGAACCATTTTATCACGCCGGAGAGCTCGGTTACGGTCGATCCCGCCTCGTTTACGAGGTCTCCGAGCGCGTCCGGCCCCGGTTCGACACTGCTCAGCTGGCCCTTGGGCCGCATTTCGTCCGACGCCATGACGACGAAAGCTTTCTTCTGACCGGGCGCTCTTGGTAGGCGCTTCGACGAATCTCTGGAATGAAGATAACACCGCGAGACGAATGAAAAAGAATAAATTGCGTTTCCGCAATGGCGTTTACACGGCCCTGTGCAAAAATTCCCGGAGGAGAGGCGAATCAGCAACGCGTCGACAGGAATCGAATCAATTCGTGATGAATCGCGCAAGGACCGTTCCGATGTCCTGGCGGATCACCAGGTCGGCAACGTCGTCGAATTCTGTTGCGTCGCGATTGAGGATGACCAGTCGGGCGCCGTTGCGTTTGGCCATCAAAGGAAAGCCGGCGGCCGGCCACACCACCAGCGAGGACCCGATGGCAAGGAAGAGATCGCAGGCCAGCGTGAGTTCCTCGGCACGCCGCATCGGACCTTCGGGCATTGACTGACCAAAGGAAATCGTCGCCGTCTTGATGTGGCCGCCGCAGGCCGTGCAGTCGGGCGAGCGCCCGCCGGCCTCGAACCGCTGCCGGATCCAGCCGAGCTCGTAGCGCCGGGCGCAGTCCAGGCAGGTCGCGTAGGTGGTGTTGCCGTGAAGCTCGATCACCCGGTCGTCGGGAATGCCGGAGGCCTGGTGCAGGTTGTCGATGTTCTGGGTCACAACGGCGGGAACCTTCCCCGCCTCGTGGAGCGCCGCCAGAGCGCGGTGTCCGCGCCCGGGACGCGCTGTGGAAAACTCCTTGTCCATCGCCAGCCGGCGCCGCCAGGATTCGTCACGCATCTCCTGGCTCGCCAGGAAGTCGTCGAACCCGATGGGCCGGTACTTGGTCCACAGGCCGCCGGGCGAGCGGAAATCCGGGATGCCGCACTCGGTCGAGATGCCGGCGCCGGTGAAAGGCAGCGCCGCGCGCGCCCCCTCGATCAATTCGCACAGCCGGGCGATGGCGGCCTCGGCCTGGGATCCATCCGTGCTCGGCATATATATATAGTGTCGTCCCTATCGTGGCTCTTGGCAGCGGCCGCCGGACGGCCGGCTTCGTGAGGTCCTCATGAGATATCTTCATACCATGCTGCGCGTCCGTGATCTCGACGCCGCGCTCGATTTCTATTGCAGCAAGCTCGGCCTTACCGAGATACGGCGGCGGGTCGACGAGAAGAACCGTTACACCCTCGTGTTCCTGGCGGGGCCGGCCGATGCCAATCTGGTGGCAGAGAGCAAGCGCGACGGCCGCGACGCGCCGCTGGTCGAGCTCACCTATAATTGGGATAGCGAAGACTATGGCGAAGCCCGCTATTTCGGGCACCTCGCCTTCGAGGTCGACGACATCTATGCGCTGTGCGACCGGCTCATGAAGGCGGGCGTCACCATCAACCGGCCGCCGCGCGACGGCACCATGGCGTTCGTGCGCTCGCCCGACAAGCATTCGATCGAGCTGTTGCAGAAGGGCGCCGCCCTGCCCCCCAAAGAGCCGTGGCGCTCGATGCCGAACACCGGAAAATGGTGAAGACTCGCGGCCGGGGACGGTGCCCGCCCATGCTTGCCCGCGGCGCCAAAGGTCTTTATATGTCGCGGCGCTTTTGACCCCTCCCCGCGCCCTTCGTCTAGCGGTCCAGGACACCGGCCTTTCACGTCGGTAACACGGGTTCGATTCCCGTAGGGCGCGCCAGGGCTCATCGGAAGCCTCGACCGAGTCGCGTAAATGCCGGCCTAATCCGCAAAAACCCTGCCAATACGAACCTCCAGCCCGACCAGCTCTCCGACCGACGGTCCTTTGTCGACGCCGACCTCGGCTTCGAGCACAACCGGTCCGGTCCCGACGGCAATCCGGGCCCGACGTCCCGCCGCCGTCCGATGGACGTTGACGACGCGGCCCTCGAGGCGACCCGGCGCTACCTCGCAAATCTCGATGTCCTTGGGCCGGACATAAAGCCGTCCGCCGCTTAGGCAGGAGCCCTCGAATGCGGCCGCGAACGGCTTGCCCTCGTGCGTGAGCCGGGTTCCGTCGAACTCCACCGGGATGCTGCTCGTGTCGCCGACGAAGGACATCACGAATGCGGAGGCCGGGGAGTCATAGACTTCGTCCGCCGTGCCCACCTGTTCCAGCTGCCCGGCGTTCAGGATGGCGACGCGATCCGCCAGTTCCAGCGCTTCTTCCTGGTCGTGCGTCACGAATACGGTCGTATGTCCGGTCCGCTCGTGCAGCTCGCGCAGCCAGCGGCGCAGGTCCTTGCGCACCCTGGCGTCGAGCGCCCCGAACGGCTCGTCGAGCAGGAGCACGCGCGGCTCGACGGCAAGCGCGCGCGCAAGGGCCACGCGTTGCTGCTGGCCGCCGGAGAGCTGGCGGGGGTAACGGCCGCCAATGTCGGAGAGCTGCACCAGGTCGAGCAGGTCCTGCACGCGCCTGCGGATGTCCGCCTTCGAGGGCTGCTCGGAGCGCGGAAGAACTTCGAGGCCGTAGGCGATGTTGTCCGCAACCGACATGTGCTTGAACAGCGCATAATTCTGGAACACGAAGCCGATGCGCCGTTTCTGCACGGGCACGCCGGTCGCGTCCTCATCGCCGAAATACACTTTGCCGGCGCTCGGCGCTTCCAAACCGGCGATCACACGCAACAGCGTCGTCTTGCCGGAGCCGGACGGGCCGAGCAAAGCGATCAATTCGCCGTCCCTGATGTCCAGGCTGACGCCGCGCAAGGCGCCCGTCCTGCCGAAATCCTTCGCGATATCGACGACGCGGATTTTCAATCGGGCCTCTTCACATGCGCGGTGGGCGGGCCAAGGCCTCGCCGTAGTGCATTTCAAGCAGCGTCTTCGCGAGCAGCGTGACGAGCGCCAGAAGCGTCAGCAGCGACGCCATGGCGAAAGCCGCGGCGAAATTGTATTCGTTGTAGAGGATTTCGACTTGCAGCGGCATGGTGTTGGTGAGCCCGCGGATATGGCCCGAGACCACCGACACGGCGCCGAATTCGCCCATCGCGCGTGCGTTGCACAGGAGCACGCCGTATAGCAGGCCCCAGCGGATATTGGGCAGCGTGACGGTGAGAAAAACGCGCAAGCCGCCGGCACCGAGCGTGAGTGCGGCCTCCTCGTCGGTATTGCCCTGCTCCTGCATCAGCGGGATCAGCTCGCGAGCGACGAACGGAAAGGTCACGAAGATGGTCGCCAGCACGATTCCCGGCAGCGCGAAAATGACCTCGACGCCATGCGCCTTCAGCCAAGGCCCGAAATAACCCTGTGCGCCACCAAAGAGCAGCACGTAGATCAGTCCGGAGACGACCGGCGAAATGGAGAACGGCAGATCGATCAGCGTGATCAGCAGGCTCTTGCCCGGGAATTCGAACTTGGCGATGGCCCAGGAGGCCGCAATGCCGAAGATCATGTTGAGCGGAACGGCGATGGCCGCGACGATCAGCGTAAGCCGGATCGCTGCCTGTGCGTCAGGATCTGTGAAGGTCGCGAGATAGAACGCGACTCCCTTGCGCAGCGCCTCGCTGAACACGACGATCACCGGCAGGATCAGGAACAGCGAAAGGAACGCCAACGCCAGCGCGATCAAGGCGGTTCGGGCTGCGACGCTCTCGGTCGTCACAGGCGCGCTCGCCTGCCCGCCGGGTCGGATGCGTTCAGGCATACCCGAATCTCCGCTGGCTCCAGGCCTGGATCACATTGATCGCAAACAAAACCACGAATGCGATCGCGAGCATGATCACGGCGATCGCCGTTGCACCCGGATAGTTGAACTCCTCCAGCTTGATCACGATCAGCACCGGCGCGATTTCCGACACGTAGGGGAGATTACCCGCGATGAAGATGACAGAACCGTATTCGCTCACGGAGCGCGCGAAGGCGAGCGCGAAGCCGGTCAGCAGCGCGGGCGTCAGCATGGGGATCAGCACGCGCCGGATAGTTTGCCAGCGGTTTGCACCCAAGGTCGCCGACACCTCTTCGATGCCCCGGTCGATTTCCGCGATCAGCGGCTGCACGGTGCGAACCGTGAAGGGCAGCGCCACAAAGACCAGCGCGACGAAAATGCCGACGGGCGTGAAGGCGACCTGGATGCCGAGCGCGGCAAGAATGCCCCCGATCCAGCCCGTCGGCGCATAGAGGCTCGCCAACGAAATTCCAGCCACCGCCGTCGGCAGCGCGAAAGGCAGATCGACTGCAGCGTCCAGCACCCTGCGGCCCGGAAACCGGTATCGCGTCAGCACCCATGCGATCACCAGCCCGAACATGGAATCGACCAGGGCCGCCGCGAAGGCAAGACCAAAACTCGTCCGCAGCGCCGCGAGGACGCGCGGTTCAGTGGCGACGGCCCAGATGCCGCCGAGGCCCAGACCCGCTGCCTGGGCTACCAGCGCGGCCAGCGGGAGCAGCACAATGATGCCGAGATAGAACAGCGTATAGCCGAGCGTGAGCCCGAATCCCGGGAGCGCATTTGGCTGCTTGAATCGCATCGAACTCGCCCCGCGTTTCGTCCGGTGCCAGCGCCGCTATCTGTGCGCCTTGGCCATGATCTGGTCGAATTCACCGCCCTCGGCAAAGTGCTTTTGCTGCGCCGCGGACCATCCGCCGAACTCCTTATCCACCGTGACCAGCTTGAGTTGCGGCAGGCGGTCGAGATCGGCTTGCGCGGCATGTTGCGGCTTGACCGGCCGGTAGAAATGCTTGGCGATCACGGCCTGCGCTTGCGGCGTGTAGAGGAAGTCGAGATAGGCCTGTGCCGCCTTGCGCTTGGGCTCGGAAACGACGTTACCGTCGACCAGCGCAACGGTGGGTTCCGCCAGGATCGACAGCGAGGGCGTGACGATCTCGAATTTGTCGGCGTCGAGCTCTCGCGATACGAGATATGCCTCGTTCTCCCAAGCGATCAGCACGTCGCCGATGCCGCGGCGCGCGAAGGTCGTTGTCCCCCCACGCGCGCCAGTGTCGAGGACAGAGACGTTCTTGAACAGGGCGGCCACGAAGGCCTTGATCTTGTTCTCGTCGGCGTTGTTCTTTTCCGAGGCATATGCCCAGGCGGCGAGATAATTCCAGCGCGCGCCGCCGGAAGTCTTGGGGTTTGGCGTCACGACCTGGATGCCAGGCTTCACCAGATCGTCCCAATCCTGGATGTGCTTGGGGTTGCCCTTGCGTACCAGGAAGACGATCGTGGACCTATATGGCGAGGAATTGTCCGGCAGGCGCTTCTGCCAGTCATTCGGAATCTTGCCGGTCCTGACGGCAATCGCATCGATATCCGCGGCGAGCGCGAGTGTCACGACCGAGGCGTCGAGACCGGCGATGACCGCGCGCGCCTGCGCGCCGGACCCGCCATGGGACATGAGGATAGTCAGATTCTCACCCGTCTTCGCTTTCCAGTCCGCCGCGAACAGCGCATTGATGTCGCGATAGAGTTCGCGCGTCGGATCGTAGGAGACGTTGAGGAGCGTGGTCTGCGCCGACGCGTAGTGCGCGCGGGATCCAACGACAATGAGTCCAGCCGTCAATGCCAGAACCTTGCAGACTCGAGAAAGTGTGATCGCTGACATCTTCGGCACCTCGTGACGACGTCCCAACGGAAGGCTACGTAGAAGACGTTTCTTCGAATAGCCAACAGATTTCCCACAAGAGAAACGGACTCCATAGATCGGCAATATGGCAGTATTTTCTTCTAAAGCGGCGGCGCCCCGCAAAACGGGGGCCAGCGGTCTGCCCTTTGCAGATAGCGGTCCTTGGCATTGACGATCGGAACGCGTGGCCGCCCCCGGCATCATAGTGTCACGACGAAGCAATAGTGCTCATCTTGACCGATGCGGCGCTGCGGGCCGGCCTCGGCACATCGCCACAGCCCCATGATCCGGTGTCGCTTTGATCCCGGAGCGTTGCGGCCCGCGGGCGGGCCGATGGCGGCCATAGCGCGCCCCGGCGCGGTTCCGCCGCCATTTCGGGTTAAGAAGCCCTTAACCTTCCCGTCCTACACTCAGCCGACGATCTCAGTCGCGTTATCGCGTTACAGGTGCTGTTTTGCGCGAAAATCGCCGATTTGCCCGCGTCCGGCCGCAAGGCATGATGTCCAAGGCGGGCAAGCTCATTATCGATCCGAAAAAACCGGTGATCGACTGCACGGTGGTCGACCTGTCGGCGGGTGGCGCTTGTCTCCAGGTGGTGGCCTCGCCCGTCGGGCTTCCCAAACGGTTCGAGTTCCTGCATGCCGGCGTCAGAAGGAAAGTCCAATTGGTCTGGACGCGCGGCTTCATCATCGGTGTGGCTTATTAGGGCCGCCTGACCACACTCGGGTCGCGTCCCATGCGGGCCACGCGCGACCGGGAGTGGACAGCGATGGGCCGTGTGCTGTTTTCGAACCCGACCCTCGTGACAGCGGCATACTTCCACTCATGCAGGTCGATCACGACCGCCGATCCGACGGGCAGACCCGCCTTGCGGCGATCGTCACGCCGCACGCCGAAATCGCCATCAAGCCCGGCGGGATGACGGGCGGTCGACACCACGGGCAACGGATCGTGAATGCGTGAGATGGCAGGCCGTCCCCTCGCATTGATATTGCTCCAACCTCTCGCGACCAGGAGCATCAACTTGCAGGTCGCGGTCCAGCCGAACGCACATGCGACCGCCAGGCTGCCGGCAACGAGAATAAATGTCTCAAGGTTTTCCATGTTGTTTCAGCCGCGCCGGAAGCGCACGATCTTCTCCGAGGCGCCGCCGGCGAGGCAGAAGCGCACCTTGCTCGCCAGCTCGTCGTAGACGAAGGGCTTCGCCAGAATATGGGTCTCATCCACGCCCGCCATCCTGCTGCGGTCGGAAAAGCCGGTCACGAACAGGATGGGCAATGACGGCCGCCTGGCCTGCGCCTGGCGCGCCACTTCGGCGCCGTTCATGCCGGGCATCGCGAAATCGACGATCATGAGGTCGATCTTCGGCTCCCGCGCGAGCACGTCGAGCGCAGCCCCGCCGCTTCCCGCCTCCCGCACCGCATAGCCGAGCTCGTGCAGCATCGCCCGGGTGACCTCGCGCACGGCATTGTCGTCGTCGACCAGAAGGATGCTCGCGCCCGCGAACGCCCCGGCGGCACTGATCCTGGCCGCGACCGGCCGCTCGTCGACACGCTCACCACCGGCGCGCGGAAGATAGACGTAGACCGACGTGCCCTCGCCCACCCGGGAATCGATGCGCATGCCCCCGCCCGACTGCTTGGCGAAGCCCAGCACCTGGCTCAGACCGAGGCCGGAGCCCTTGCCGGGTTCCTTGGTGGTGAAGAACGGCTCGAATACCTTGGCGCGGATCTCCTCCGGCATGCCGGTCCCGCTGTCGGACACGCGGATCGATACATAGTCGCCGGCCGGAGGCTCTTCGGGATAGGTGGCCGGCCCGAGCGTGACGTTCTCGATCTCGACCTTAAGCGTTCCGCCCACCTCCATGGCGTCGCGCGCGTTGATGGCGAGGTTGAGCACCGCGAGCTCGAGCTGGGTCGGGTCGACCAGCGCGCACCACAGACCGTGCTTGAGCATGGTCTCGATATGGATGCTTCCGCCCATCGTGCTTTGCAAAAGGTCGCGCATCCCGGCGATGGTCTCGTTGAGATCGAGCGAACGCGGCTCGAGCCGCTGACGGCGCGAGAAGGACAGCAGCTGATCGGTGAGCTTCGCGCCGCGTTCCGCCGCCGTCCGCATATAGCCGATCCGCTGGGCCAGCCTGCCGTCGAGGCCCGCGGCCGCAAGTCCCCTTTCCAGGAACCCGATGTTGCCCAGCACCACGGTGAGAAGATTGTTGAAGTCATGGGCGACCCCCGACGTGAGCTGGCCGACGGCCTCCAGTCGCTGCATCTGCCGCAGGGTCGATTCGACGCGCTCGCGTTCCTGGATCTGTCCGAGCAGCTGGCGATTGGCCGCCGCCAGCTCCGCGGTCCGTTCGTCGACCCGCGACTCCAGATCCTCGTTGAGATGACGGCACTCATATTGACGGCGACGGGCGCGCAGCCCGGTCTGCACCATGCTGACCAGCGTGGTCGGGTGAAACGGGCGCTCGAGGAATGTGACGCTGCCGAGCAGCTGCATCAACCGGGCGGCGGCCGGGTTGCGTTCCAGGCCGCCGCCATGCTCGGTCAGCAGGATGAAGGGGAAATCGGACCACGGCGGCTGCGAGCCGACCCAGTCGACGAGCTCCCGCAGATCGGCGCTGCGGGTCGCCTCCTCGGTCACGATGGCGACGTCGGCGCCGCGCTTGATCTCCTGCAACAGCTCCGCGAGATCGAGACAGATTTCGGACCGCATGGCGGCGTCGCGCAGGATGCCCTTGGCGATCACGGCGTCGCGCCCGCGGGGCGCGAGGATGAGGGTCCGCTCGGAAACCTGGGATGTACCGTTCACGCGCGCCCCTCCAGCAGGGGCTCGCTTTTCCCCACATAGGTGGGCTCGGCCTCGGCCCGGCTGACAATGCCGGTCGACGCCTTCCACAGGATTTGTGCGCTAGCGACCATCGATTGTCCCCCTCCTCCCGGTGAGCCCGCTGGAAGTGAATGCAACCGCGCGCCTGCAAATGCCCCAGGTGCGAGGGCTTGGATTAAACGTCGGAAAAGCAGAGAGGTTCCGTCCGTCGACCCGCGCCGCCGGCGGCAGGGCATGGGGCGATCCGCGCAGGCGCGGCGCCATCGGGCTCCGCGGCAACGGCCGCTCATGGCGAAACAGCGCAAGCCGGCGACCCGGCCGCGCGCGCCCTATCGTTACTTCGTAGGTTGGTTCTTTCGAGCCGCGAGCAACCGCCTGATGTGCTGCACGGCGACCTGAGGCTCATAGGGCTTCTTGAGCATCGGACCGTCCTCGCACAATTGGGCCGCCATATCGGCCGTCTTGGTCAGCGTTCCGGCCAGCACCACATCGAGCCCGGGACGGTTGGCGCGCACCCAATGCGACAATCCAAATCCATCCATCGATCCGGGCATCTCGACATCGCTGAACACGATTGCCACGCCGATATCCGGCCGCATCAGCACAAGAATTGCTTCGTCCGCGCTGGCCGCCTCGATCACCTTGTATCCGCACGTGCGCAAATACTCCGCGATCACTGTTCGGACGAGAATCTCGTCCTCAACAAGAAGAATCGTCTCCTGCAACTCGGAGGGAGGCGTCTTTGAGGCTTCAGGCGGCAGGGTCGGGCTCCGTCGTAGCCGACACGTCGGTCCCGCCTTGATCGCCAGGCCCCGACATCCGGTCCTTGAGGACTTCGCAAATCCGGTTGACGACCCCATCCACCGCGTAGGGCTTCGGGAACAGTCCTTGCACGCAGCCCGGAAGCTCCGCGCGATCCCAGAAGGCCGCCGACGCCAGTATCATCGGCAGGGCCGGAAAATGCGCATCGACATGGCGCGCCAGGGCCAGTCCATCCAATCGACCAGGCATCTTGATGTCGCTGATGATGAGATCGACCTCGGTGGGCGATTGCAGAACCTCCGCCGCCTGGTCCGCCGTGACGGCCTCGATGACCCGCAATCCGCGCTCTCGCAGCTCCTCGCAAATCATGAGCCGCACGAGCACTTCGTCTTCCACCACCAGCACGCATGGAGGCTTCCGTCGCGAATTGGGCAGGTTGGAAGCTTCCACTGGGGGCGCACTCATGAATCGTGTTTCAAGCCATTCAATCGCCCAACGCAACAAAGTTGCAATCGTTCCAGCCCGTTAACCGGCCTCCTCCTGGCGACCCGCCGCGGGCCGCGATTGGCCTCTGCGTCCGGCAGAAATGGCACAAAACCGCGAGCCTGAAAACCGGGTCTGAGCGCGCCGCCGGACCGCCCGCCGGTTGCGGGCGGGACTCGCCGGTGCTATCAGGCGAAAAAAAGAGCCGAATTCCGTCGCATTTATCAGGCTTTTCTGGCCCCCTGAGAGTCTGTCTGAACGGGGCGAGATGATCCCAACACCGGCCTCGATTCGCCGCCCATGGTGAAAGATCCGCGACCGCCCAAGCCCGGTTCGTCCGAGCCAGACGACCCGCTCGACCTGTTGCGGGCGCTGGCGGGCAGCCGCGAGAGCGATCCGTCGCGGCCGGATCGCGGCGGAGCGTCGCCCGAGCCGGAGCACGGCGGCGAAAAGCTCGACGCGTTGCGGGTGCTCGCCGCAAAGCTCGACCGCCAGCTCAAGCCGACGGAACCGGATGCCAAGCCGCGGTCGACATTGCGCGCGCCACGCCGCGCGACGCTCGGGCGTCGACAGATCGCGATTGTGGTCGCGGCCGTTGCGGTCCTGGCGCTGATGGCGCTCGGTCTCCTGTTCTGGGGGTTGAAATCCCGCGAGGTCGCGTCCGTGTCCGGTACCGAGCAAAGCGGAACGCCTGCGGCGACGAACGTGCGGCCGGCCGCGCCGGCGGATATCCCCGCCATCACCAAGGCCATGTCGGATTGCGATGCGGCGGCGGCGAGGGATCCGGACTCGCTCTATTTTCTCGTCCTTCCGATGCGGTCGGCCGACCCCGCCGACCGCAGCTGGAGCGCGCTGGCGCTGCAGACCGTGGGCAGCTCGTATCTGCTGTTGAGCGCCAAGGACGCGCTCGACGGCCTGCGCAACAACCGCCTCACGCTGCGCCCCGACCGTTACACATTTTCCGCGCTCGACACCGAGGGCGGCCAGACCTATTCGTGGACCTCGGCGACCGGCATGTCCCGGCTTTCCCGTCGCGAATCCGGCGCGACCAAAACGCTCAAGGTCGGGTTCGATTTCTCCGAACAGCAGGCCGGCGCGCAATGGAGCGCCGAGTTCAAACGCGAGCGCGGGATCTGCTACTGGTTGAGCGCACTCATCCGCGACTAGGCGGCCGAGGCGAGCGCGCGCCCCGCCGGAATCGGGAGCGCGAGCCCGGCCCGCCCTGGTGTCGCCGGGGTTGCCCCGCTAAGTTCGCTCGCGCGACGATCCTGCGGGATGGTCGCATCTTTCCGGAGAAACGGGGTTATGCCAGGTCAATTCCGCTACATGCTTCAAGCACGGGACGGCACGATGGCGCGGTTGGTTGCAGTCGCTTTCACTCTCCTCGGCCTCGCGATCGCGGGCCCCACGCATGCCGCCGACATTTCCGGCGTGTGGCTCACCGATACGGCGGACGCCCATATCCGGTTGGCGAAATGCGGCGCCAACATGTGCGGCACCATCATCTGGCTCAAGGAGCCGAAAGATCCGAGAACCGGGAAGGTGGCGACCGACGAGCACAATCACGACGCTGCCAAGCGTTCGCGACCGCTCCTGGGAATCCAAATTGCGCTCGACTTCCGTCCCTCCCCCGAGGATCCGGCCAAGTATGTCGGACATTTCTATAATGCCGACGACGGCAGCACCTATGCGGGCTCGATCAGCCTGCACGGCGCCGACGCGTTGCGGGTGGAAGGATGCCTCCTGATGTTTTGCCAGGCGCAGATCTGGACGCGGGTGAAACATTGAGCCGGCCTCGCGCCGGATTGGCGCCGAGGCAACGCGCGATGCCCCGACCGCCGGTGCGCGCCGCATTCGCGGCGCTCACGGCGCTCTTCCTCGCCGGCATGGCGCCGGCCGGCGCCGTCGACCGGGTGACATTCGGCCAGGTATCGCCCACCGCGACGCTGTGGCCGGGTGTGGTCGCGGCCAGGAAAGGATTCTTTGCCGCCGCCGGCGTCGAGATGGATGTGGTATCGATCGGCGTCTCGCCCGGTCAGCAGGCGGTCGCGTCGGGCTCGCTCGACATCATGCACAACGCGTGCAACGCGATCGTGGCCTATATCGAGCAGGGCGGCACCGGCGCCAAGCTCGCCATGGTGTCGATGGCCGGTCATCCCGCGGTGCTGATCGGCCGCAAGGGACTGACCGACGCCCGCGACCTCAAGGGCAAGGCGATCGGCACCTCGTCGATCAATTCCGGCTCGACCATCCTGCTCAAGCGGCTGTTGAAGGCGAAGGGCCTGGGCGAGCGCGATTACGACCTGGTGGCGGGCCAGGGCAGCGCGCAGATCTTTCAGGGTCTGCAGGCCGGCGCGCTCGATGCGGTCTGGCTGGTGCCGCCGCAATCCTTCACGGCCGCCGCGGCCGGATATTCGGTGCTCGGCAGCTTCCAGGAGGTCGCGCCGAAATTCATGTTCGTCTGTTTCGCCGTCAACAGCGCCTGGCTGACCGCCAAAGCGGACGCCGCGCGCCGCTTCGCCAAGGCCTGGCTGCAAGGCGTGGGCTGGCTCTACGAGCCGGCCAATCGCGCCGAGGCCGAAAGGCTGCTGGCCGACGAGCTGAAAATCACGCCGGAGATCGCGGCGCAATCCTATGATCAACTCGTCGTGCGCAACCAGGCCTATCCGCGCGACGGCAAGGTCGATCTCGATGCGTTGCGTGCCGTCGTCGATATCATGGTCGAGGGCAAGGAGCTCGCCGCCATGCCGCAGGGCGACGTGCGCAAATACGTCGACGATCGTCTGCTTCAGTAGCGCGGGCGACCTATACCCTGACCCCCGCCCCTCGCACCTGCGGCGGAAACAGATCGTCCGGCGTCAGCAGGCGCGCGGTGAGGCCCTGCGCATGGGCGAAGCGGCAGAACGCGTCGAGCGTCGGCCGGTTGCCCTCGATGCCGTAGGGAAACGGATCCTCGCCGAAAATCTTCGCCAGCGTCTCGGCGAGCGCCGCGACGCCCGGCAGCGGAATGCGCGAGGCGGTGATGTCGCGCACGCGCTCCAGGCTGCGCTGCTTGGCGGCCTCGAAGGCCTTGAAGAGGTTCTTGGCGAGCCACGGATAGCGCTCATGGGCGGCGCGCCGCAGCACCAGCACATGCATGATCGGAAAAATCTTCGTCTGCTCGAAATAGCGCAGGTCGTCGTCCTGGTAGCCCGGAAACAGCCGCGCGATCTGGTCGCCGCCGGCCGCGAAGGCGCCGGGCACCCGCGCCGAGATCGCCGCGTCGATGTCGCCGCTCGTGAGCAGCGAGCTCAGGCTGGCGTCCGGCCGCTGCTCGTAGCGGATTCCTTTCGGCAGCTTGACGTCGACCTTCTCGGCCCGCCCCGCCTGGTCGACGCCGGCCTGCACCCAGCGGGTCTTTGCAAGATCGACCCCATAGGTCTCGGCCAGCATGCCGCGGGCGAAGATCCCGGCGGTCTGCGCCCATTCGGGGATGCCGACGGTCTTGCCCTCGAGGTCTTTGGGCGCCGCGATCTTGCGGTCGCGGCGGACATAGAAGGCGGAATGGCGCAGCACGCGCGAGGGAAACACCGGGATGCCGACGAAAGGCGCCGTGCCCTGCGCGGTCAGCGCCGTGAACTTGGCGAACGAGCATTCCGAGACATCCCATTCGAGATTCTTGAGCAGGCGGTAGAAGATTTCCTCCACCTCGAGCACGATCGGGGTCAGCGCAATGCCGTCCGGGCGCACGATGCCATGGACGAGGTCGCGCACATGCTCGTAGTCGGCGATCGCCAGCGTGAGATGCACCTTGGCGGCGCCGCCTTCCTCGAGCACCGGCGGCGCCCGCTGCCCGAGATCGATCCCCTTGCCGGTGTCAGCGTCCATTGTGGCATCACTCCCGTCCATTCACGGCCGCGGAGCGGCCGACGGCGCCGAACCATGCATGATTAGCGACCGCCCGCAAGCGCGGGGGAAATGCCCGTTCGACCGGCCCGCGCGCCTTCGCGGCCTCGTTCGAGCAATGGGTCGCGGGCTTCCGCCCGCGCGCCATCGCGCGCGGCGTGTCGGACGCGACCTACACGCGCGTGATGGGCGGCATCAAGCCCGACACCGCCGTCTATGCGCTGGTCCGCAACCAGGACGAATTCAACGAGGTCTTCTGGCAATACATCAACCGTCGCGTCTCCGACTGGCGCATCATCACCGGCAAGCAACGCGCCAAGGAATATGCCGGATTGCTCGAGCGCCTCGAACGCGATTACGGCGTCGATCGAAACATCCTGCTGGCGCTGTGGGGCATCGAGTCGAGCTACGGCGACGTCATCGCCAATCCGAAATACATGCGGCCTGTCCTCCCGGCGCTCGCCGCGCTCGCCTGGGGCGAGCCGCGCCGGCGCAAGTATTGGGAGGCGGAGCTGCTGAACGCGCTGGTCATCGTCGAGCGCGGCTGGAGCACCCCGAAGGAGATGGTCGGATCCTGGGCGGGCGCCATGGGCCACACCCAGTGGATGCCCGAGGTCTGGCTCCATATGGGGGTCGACTACGATCATGACGGCCGCGCCTCGCCCTTCGGGGCGCCCGACGACGGGCTCGCCGGCACGGCGCGTTACCTGGTGGCGCGCGGAAAGTATCGCCGCGGCGAGACCTGGGGGTGCGAAGTCAAGCTGCCGGCCGGACACAACCGCCGCTCGGCGTCGCGCAGCTACGCGCAATGGCGCGAGCTCGGGCTGGCGCGCGCGGACGGCAAGGCCTTCGAGCGTCCCGGCGACAAGGTGCGGCTGGCCGTGCCGGTGCCGGGCGGTCCGGCCTTTCTGATCGGCCAGAATTTTTCCGCGGTCAAATCCTACAATCCGGCCTTCAGCTACACGCTTGCGGTCGTGCATCTCGCCGACCGCATCGGCGGCGCCGGCCCCTTCGTGCAGCCTTTCCCGGGCGGCGAACGCCTGCCGACGATCGCCGAGTTGCAGGAAGTGCAGCGCCGCCTCACCGCGCTCGGCTTCGATACTGACGGAACCGACGGGCGCGCCGGGCGCGACACCATGCGGGCCGCGCGGGCCTTCCAGAAGAAGGTCGGCATGGAGCCGGCCGACGGCTACCCCGGCATCAAGCTGCTGGCGCGGCTGCGCCAAGGTACCTGATCGCTTGACGTGCCCTCGCCTGCCCCGGACGCGGTTTCGCGGCATGGGTTCCCGCTTGGGTCCCGCTTCTGTCGGGCCCGAGGGTTGCGTCGGGAGCCCTGATCGGGTTGGATC
>WNFR01003283.1_pt1 | contig 28431 bp, 22 predicted proteins | sample 5400221 | NCBI WGS metagenome assembly WNFR01 (sample SAMN13153357, study PRJNA577476) | soil metagenome | isolation source: 40 cm soil under Madrone tree | place: USA:California | collected 2016-06-14
TATCCGGCAACCTTCCAGCCATAGTCGATGAGCAGGCGCCGGCGCCGGATGTTCAGGTGATGCCGCCCGCCGAACGTTCCAAATGGTCGCGCAAGATCACGCTCGGTGAATTTGTCACCTCGGTGGAAGTGCTTCCGCCGAAGGGCTGTGATACCCATAAGACGCTCGACTCAATTCGCCTGCTGAAAGATGCGGGGGTCGATGGCGTGAATATTCCGGACGGGGCTCGAGCTCAGTCACGCATGAGCGCTCTGGCTACCGCGGTCCTGGTCGAGCAGCAGATAGGAATAGAATCGGTGCTGCACTACTGCTGCCGCGATCGGAACCTGCTCGGGATGGTTTCGGATTTGTTAGGCGCGGCGGCCATGGGTCTGCGCAACCTTCTATTGATAACTGGTGACCCGCCAAAGATGGGACCATATCCTGATGCCACAGCCGTTTTCGACATCGACGCTATCGGTCTGACGAACATGGTGAACAAGCTGAATCACGGCCTCGATATTGGTAACAATCCGATTGGCCAGCCGACAGCGTTCTGTATTGGCGTAGGCGTTAACCCCGGCGCGATCAACCTTGACGAAGAAATCAAGCGCTTTGAATACAAAGTCGAAGCCGGCGCGCAATACGCGATCACCCAGCCCGTCTTTGATACAGATCAACTGAAGGACTTTCTCAAACGCATCGAGCACTGTCGCGTTCCCATTGTGGCCGGTATCTGGCCGCTGGTCTCATTCCGCAACGCTGAGTTTCTTCACAACGAAGTTCCCGGCGTGCGGGTGACGCCTTCGATCATGGATCGGATGCGCGACGCATCGGCCATCAGTAAAGAGGCTGGGCGCGACGAAGGTCTAAAGATCGCGAGAGAATCTCTGATGGATGTGCGCGACCTGATCCAGGGGGTTCAGGTTTCGGCCCCATTCGGAAATGTGAAATACGCGCTTGAGGTTTTCGATGCCCTGCCGGATTTCTCTGTCTCCAGAGAAGCCACCGCGCAAGTGATCGGCTGACTGCCCAGTGTCAGAAGCCCGACCGTCAGGGAGGGCAAGGCAGAGGTGAGGTCCGTGAGCGGGTAGCGACCGGGTCTCCGCCTGCACCACCGATACCGAGCGTCCCCTGCTAACGAGTGGCCTTCTGACATGCTAAACTCCACACCTCAGTGGAACATCAGTCGTTTGCTAAACGAACTCACGGGCGTCAGCGCGTTCGCAAAATTCAGGCGCGCGCGCGGTATGGGCATCGACGGTTAAAGCAAATTTCGCGCACCGCCACCCTGGGTGGGCTCTTCCTTTCGTTTTTCAAAATCGGCCTCACCGGATTCGGCGGCGGCTTTGCCGTCCTCTCGCAAATAAGACACATCGTCGTGCTCGAGCGGCGTTGGCTGGGCGAACATGACTTCGTCGAAGCGTTGGCTCTCGGTCAGAGCCTGCCTGGCACTAGCGCCGGTAACGCCGTCACCTATATCGGATATCGTTTGCGCGGCTGGCGCGGCGCCGGCGCTTCTCTTTCAGCTTTCATTCTGCCTTCGATGTTCATGATGATCGCTCTGGCGATCTTCTACGATCGTTTCCGCGCACTCCCTAATACCGAGCAATTGTTTCATGGGTTCAACTCAGCCGTGGTCGCGCTAATTGCCGTGACGGCCTGGCGCATGGGCAAACAGACGGTCAGCAAACCCTGGCAAAGAATCCTGATGATTCTTTCGTGCGCGGCCGTCGTGGTCTTCAAAGCGACCGTCGTCGAAGTGATTTTGCTTTCAGGATTGGTTGGCATCGGAATCGAGACCTTCGGTGAAAAACAGTTGTCGCGCCTGGAAAGAATTCGCGGGTTCGCCTCGCGTCGGCAGCAGCGCATACGCAATCGTCTGGTAAGAAGACGAACCAAGCCGCACCGATTCTTTGGCGGCTATTTGACAGAAGCGATTGCTGAAGAACGTCTGCGCCGGATGAGCGAGGCCCAAATAGCGCAGACGGATGAGTTCGACGATGACTACGAATCTGACGATCCTTTGGACGAAGTCGAATCAGAAGAGTTTGAAGAGACCGAATTTGATGAGAATGGATCGACGACGAAGTCTTCTGCGCGGGCCTTTTTTCTAATCGCCATACCGGGCCTGGCCAAACTTGGACTGGCTCTGTCGTTGGCTTTTATCTTTTTGCGCATTGGCGCGGTCACCTTTGGCGGCGGCTTTGTAATGATTCCGGAGATCGAGGCTGAGGTAGTCAATTCCCATCACTGGCTGACGCATCAGGAGTTCGCCGACGCGACCGCGCTGGGCCAGATCACGCCCGGCCCGGTTTTGATCATGGCGACCTTCGTTGGCTATCGCGTAGCCGGAACTCTCGGCGCCTTGTTCGCCACCCTCTGCGTTTTCCTGCCATCGTTTTTGATGACGATTGCGGCCGGTACATCTTTCAGACGCTTTCGTACGAACCGGCAGATGCAGGCTTTCCTGCGCGGAGTCGCGCCAGCCGTTGCGGGTCTGCTGGTCGCAGCCGCCTGGAGCGTCGGGCGATCAGGCATTCATTCGATCATTGGTCTGGGAATGGCCGTGATCATTCTGCTGATCCTGCTGCGCTACCGGGCAAATGCGTTCTGGGTCTTGATCGGGGCGGGCGTGTTTCGATATTTGATGGCGTTGGTTTTGTGGTGAGGGTTATGAGATTGCTGAAGTTCCGTAGGTACGCAATTCAGGCCGACGTCACTTCGCTCACCCAAGATGCTTCCTCAACGCCCCTTCCAACTCCGGATACTCAAATTCATAACCCGCATCATTCAATCTCTTTGGAATCACACGCTGGCTGGTCAGCAGCATCTCATCGGCCATTTCACCGAACGCCAGCCGCACGGCAAACGCCGGCATGGCCAGCGCCGTCGGACGAGAGAGCACGTGGCCGAGAGTCTTTGTGAATTCTTCGTTCGTTACCGGATGCGGTGACACGATGTTCAGCGGTCCGCGAATCGATTCGTCTTTCAGCGCCAATTTGATCGTGTTGACCACGTCATCGATCGCTACCCAGCTTATGTACTGCTTGCCCGAACCTACCTTCCCGCCCATCCCCATTTTGAATGGAGTCAAGAGCTTTGCCAGCATGCCGCCTTCACGCGCGAGGATCGGCCCGAACCGCAGATTGACTGTGCGCACACCGGCCGCAACAGCGGGTTCAGTCGCCTGCTCCCACTCGCGGCAGACGCCAGCGAGAAAACCTCCACCCGAATCACTCTGTTCATCCAGAATCTCATCGCCGCGATCGCCATAGATTCCCGTCGCTGAAGCGCATACGAAAACCTTTGGCGGATGCTTCAGTCTGGCGATCGCTTCGCTCAATAGATGAGTGCCGTTCACACGGCTGTCGTGGATCTTGCGTTTCTGCTCGTCTGTCCAGCGACCGCCGGCAATATTTTCCCCCGCGAAGTTGATGACCGCGTCAAAACCTTCCAGCGTGGTAGCGTCGATCTGATCATTGTTTGGATGCCATTCGATCTCTCCTGCTCCGGCTGATGTACGTACCAGCCGGGTCACTTCCGCGCCATCGGCTTCCAAAAGGGGAATCAGGGCCGAGCCTACCAATCCGCTCGCGCCTGCGATCAAGACTTTCATGCTCTCTAATCTCCTTAACTGGCCTTTGAAAGATCTTGTACTTACTTCGCGATCCAGGTTGCAAGATTGAATCGTAGCGCAGCGATACCAAAGATGCTACCGGCAGGAATTTGTGGTAGTGACGTTCTAATTGACTTATGAGATATTTTACGTGCCCGGTTTGAGAAACACGCTCCCCGCGCTCCGGTCCAATGAGTTTTAAGCGGCGGCTCGACCAATCAAGCCTTCAAATAATCTTCTCTCTTCAAGCTCCAATGCCATACTTCACCTGCCTCTGGGTCATGCGCAATTCCAACATGTTTCATTCCTGCTTTCTCCAACACTGGCGTAGATGCATTACGTTCAGCCAGGGTATGTGCATCAACCATCTGGATATGTTGATGTGAGAATGCATAGTCAACGAGTCCTCGCGCCGCTTCCGTTGCCAGACCCCGACACCTATAGGCAGGCACAATTGCGTAGCCGATCTCCACCATCCCCGCTTCATTAGCCCTGCCCTTGTACCCACCCATACCCACTAGCACATTGTCTTTGATGTGAATGAAAAAATATGTCCACCAACCAACCGCGTCTGGATTAGCTTTCAGGTATTCATAGCTGAATCGTATGGCTTCGATGCCCGCTACGCCCGGGAAATCGAACCAATCATCAAAGACAGCGACGCCAAGCATCGGATCGAGCAGCCTTGGGTCAGTTAAGATGACCTCAAAGTGCTGTAACTGAGCTGGGATGAGCCTAAGATTTACGGTTTCAATCATGTTTTTCTTCCATAATATTAACTACTGCGGGCAAGACGCCTAAGGGTTGAGTTGACCTGGCGCGGCGATTATAAGTCGGCTGTTGCCGTCAGTAAATCTTTCACCGTCCAAACATCAGGAGCTCGTGTATCAACAGCAAACCGGCCCTTGACTTACCCAGCTCCTCCACAGAAGGACATCACTACTGAATTTGTGGGAGCCAGTCAGTTTAAGAACCGAAGCCTCCTTTTACCGGGAACGCGGACGGTCCCGTCCGCATTGAGCGCGAAGCGTGAAAGAACCAGTTCGATCGCTTTCGATTAGATTCGCGCCTTGAGCGCGGTCCGCGCTCCCAGCATTAACGAGAATCATGATTCCAACCGACCCTCTACTGAATTTGTGAGAGCTGGCAATGCTAGTTGGATTGCTTGCTAATCGCCCTTCCGTTAGCAATTTCTATTTCATTGTTTTTCCCGGAGAGATATGTAGAATCCCCGCGTTTATTTTCGGACCGAAACCTCTCGTGGGCTCTGATGCGAAAGCTAAGCACACTCGTCCTCATTCTGGCCGGCGCATCTGCGCTCAGCCTTATCGGTCTGCGCGTCGGGCACACCCAATCTCTTGCGCTCCGTCGTGTCACTAACACTACCGAAGAAGGCATCAATATAAATCCGTCGATCAGCGGTGATGGGAGAGTACTGGCCTTCGAATCGACTGAGGACATCGCCGCAGCCGGCGGCAACGAACACTTTCGCGCAATCCGCGCCAACGTTGCGGCTGATCCACCGACCTTCTTCCAAATCGGAGGAACGCGCGCTGTTGCGCCGGCAATTTCACAAGACGGATCGCACATCGCATTTGCCTCAAAAGACGATCCACTGGGGAGGAATCTGGACGGCAACGCGGAGATCTTTCTATGGAACGGTGCAGAGCTAACTCAGGTAACAAACACTTCACCGGGCGATCTTGCGAACCGCGTCACGAATGGAAACTTCTCACCTTCGATCAGCGACGGCGGCGGTTTTATCGCTTTCTCTTCAAACCGTGACCTGGCCGGACAGAATTCCGACGGCAACCTGGAAATCTTTATATATGACACGTCGGCAGGCAGCTTCGCTCAACTGACTAACACCTCAGGGATAGTTGGATCGAGCGACGCGAAGATCAGCGGAAACGGCGCCAGCGTCGCCTTCATACGTGATAACGGAGCAACACCGAGCGCGCAGCGCGATTTGATGGAACAACCGCGCGTTAGTCCGGCCCCGGCCACCCTGATCGCCGGCAACGTTCAATCGTTGGCGATGACGTATGGCCGCGCAATCAGCGACGATGGCACGCGAGTCGTCTATTCCGCTGAGACTGCGGCCAACAGCACCCAGGTTTTTCTTTTTGATGGCCGCGGTGGCGCCGCAGTTAGGCAAATCACTTCGCTCGGCGCGCGCGCCAACGAAGTACCGCTGCATCCGACCATCAGTGGTGACGGCATGCGCGTCGCCTTTGCGGCGCGGCGGAGTGTGCCGGGTGCACCGGCAAACTCAGACGGCGGCGTCGAGCTCTATGTCTTCGATATTCCGTCCGCGCAACTAGCGAAGATCACGAATGCGCCGTCTTCAGCTAACGCGGACGTGATCTCTTCGCTCAACGATGACGGATCTGTAGTCACCTTCAATTTTCCGCGCATCCTTTCCGGGCCACTGACCAACAGCGAGCTGGCCAACAACTCCGAGATTTACCTCTCTGCGACTCCCTCGCGCCCCTCGTTCGGCGCACTCATTGTCGTAAACGGAGCGTCATTCGGCAAGGAATCGACGACAACAAAAGCAGTTGCGCCGGACAGCATCGCGGTGTGCACCGGCGGGGCACTTGCAAACTCAATTCAACAGTCTCAACGTTTGCCCAACGGAACATTCCCCACGAACGTGGGCGGCACGACGGTCACGGTTGATGGCCGCGCGGCCCAGATTTTTTTCGTGTCCCCGAGTCAGGTCAATTTCCTGGTTCCGCCACAAACCGAGATCGGGACCGCAGAGGTTATAGTTACGAATTCTGAGAACTTCGCTTCGCGCGGAAACGTGACAACCCTGCGCGCGGCGCCCGGAGTGTTTACGAAGAGCGGTGACGGATCAGGGCCTGGAGTCATTCTAAGCAACGACTTGCTGCAGGAAGGGCCATTCGATCCGACCAACGGCAACCTGCGCTTGATAGTATTTACTACTGGCGCGCGTAGTGCTTCGCAGAATTCCGTCGCAATCGGCGGTCGAGTAGCTAACGCCGAAACTGTAATCGCTTCGCCCGACATGCCTGGCCTTGACGAAGTGAGCGTCCTGGTGCCACGCGATCTTCGCGGTGCGGGAACAGTCGATCTGTTTGTTCAGTCTGATGGCCGCGCCAGCAACCCCGTCTCGGTTACGTTTAGCGGAGATGCGACCCGCGACGTTCTCTTCAATGAAGTGCTGGCCGATCCTCCGGACGGAGCTGCGGGCGACGCGAATCACGACGGAATACGCGACTCGAGTGACGATGAATTCACTGAGCTGGTTAACACGACCGCTCATGACCTCGACATCAGTGGCTACCAACTTTTGTCGCGCAGCTCCAGCGCGACAACAGACACCCTGCGACATACATTTGCTTCAGGCACAATCCTGCCTGCGTGTTCGGCTGCGGTTGTCTTTGGCGGCGGTGCATTTGATCCAAATAACCCGGCGTTTGCGGGGGCGCGCGTGGTCAGGGCTACCTCCGGAGGTCTTTCGCTGACGAATGGCGGTGGCGTGATCATCCTGCGCGACACGGAGGGCGCGATCATGACTTTCCTTTCGTGGGGAGGCTCGACCGGGCTGAGCGGCGACACTAATCAATCAATGACGCGTTCGCCCGAAGTCACGGGAACCTTTATCTTGCACCAGTCAGCGAGCGGAAACACAGGAAGAAGTTTCAGTCCGGGCACGCATGCAACCGGCGCGGCTTTCGATCCGTGCAATCCATTCGTTCGCATCGAGGTCACGCCCCCGTCGGCGGCAATCGATGCCGGCGCGAAATTGCAATTCACTGCCAGGGCCATCGACACCAGCGGCAGCGAAGTCTCGGGCGTTATCTTCTCCTGGCAGTCGAGCAACAGCTTGGTCGCAACTATCGACCAGAATGGATTAGCGACGAGTTTGGTGGTCGGCGCGACGGACATACGGGCCTCTGCGCATGGGATTGAATCGACGCCGGCCACACTCACCGTGCGCGAGGTTCAACGAGTGCTCACCCGTGTCGAGGTGACACCTTCGTCGGCGACAATACCGGCAACTGGCGCGCAGCAGTTTACCGCTCATGGAATCGATCAGTTCGGAAAGGAATTACCGGGACTGGCATTCACCTGGGAGTCGACTAACACGAACGCCGCAAACATTGTTCAGACGGGCCTGGCCACCGGAGTCAGTCAGGGCACGTCGACCATCACAGCGACTTCACAGTCCCTAACCGGAACGGCAAGCCTGAATGTTACCACCTCGACGGTCGTCGTTAACGAAGTGCTCGCCGACCCGCCCGCCGGAATCGCCGGCGATGCCAACCATGACGGAACACGTGATTCTGCTCAGGACGAATTCATCGAGTTGGTTAATTCGACGGACGCGTTCATCAATCTGACAGGTTGGACCTTGCGGACGCACTCGACCAGCAGCTCGACAGAGACAGTGCGGCACATCTTCGCCGCGAACACGACGCTACCGGCGGGCGAAGCGATGCTGGTCTTTGGGGGCGGCCCAATCAACGCGAGCGATACATTGTTTGGCTGTGCCCAGGTTGTCAAGGCTTCGTCCGGCGGGTTGTCGCTTACAAATTCCGGACTGACAATTCTGGTGCGCGATGGATCTGGCCACCTAATCACCCAGTTTTCTTATGGCGGCAGTACTGGTTTGAACGGAGGCAATGCGCAGTCGCTAACGCGATCACCGGACATCAACGGGAGCTTCGCACTGCACACTACAACCGCAGGCGCTCGAAAATTCTCTCCGGGTCTGAAGGTTGATGGCATACCTTTCAGCAGCTGTCCCGGCCAACCGGCTTCGGTCACAATCGCTCCACCATCGATGACAATCAACGTCGGGGAAACGAAGAAGTTCACAGCGCAAGCCTTTGATCAGTTTGGCCGGGGGATGATTGGAGTCGCGATCACTTTTGAATCGGACAACCCCGCAGTAGCGACCGTTGATTCGGTCTCGACGAACCCGAGCAACGGGATCGCTACGGCAGTTGTCTCTGCGCACAACCCGGGCACCATACACATCACAGCCTCCGCTTCGGATGGTACGGCAACAGCCGACAGCAGTCAGGCAACACTATCTGTCAACGGGCCTTCGCTGACAATTACTGATGTCAGCCTGAATGAGGGCAACTCTGGCGCAAACACTTTCACCTTCACGGTCCATCTTTCAGCACCCGCGCCTGTTGGAGGCGTCAGCTTCAATATTGCGACGCATGACGGCACCGCAAAGACCACTAACAACGACTATGTCGCACACAACCTAATTGGACAAACAATCACCGCCGGTCAGTCGACTTACACTTTCGACGTAACGGTCAACGGCGATCTAGACATTGAGCCGAACGAAACATTCCTGGTAAACGTGACCGAGGTGTCGGGCGCAAGCCCTGGCGATGGGCAAGCCACTGGGACAATCATTAACGACGACAGTCCATCGCTGAGCATAAACGATGTCTCGGCCAACGAAGGCAACAGCGGCGCGACCACGTTCACTTTCACCATCAGTGCGACCTTACCGGCGCCATCCGGCGGTATTATTTTCGATGTCGCGACCGCAGATGGAACAGCGACTTCGGGCAATGGCGACTTTGCAGCTCGGAATTTCACGGCCCAGACGATTCCAGCAGGACAAACAAGTTACACCTTTGAGGTGACGGTTAACGGCGACACACTGGTTGAGCCAAACGAAACCTTCAATGTGAACTTGACCAATGTCGCCAACGCCGGGGTCACGGATGGTTCAGGTTTGGGAACGATTCAAAATGATGACGGCGCGAATCTGGTGATCAGTCAGGTGTTTGGCGGCGGCGATAATTCCGGCGCGCCCTTTCGTAATGATTTCGTGGAAATCTACAACCGCGGCACTACCACCGTGGACTTCGCCGTCGCGCCTTACTCGATCCAGTACGCCAGCGTTGGTTCCAACTTCGGTACTAACAAGACGAACTTGACCACCGGCATGATCCCGTCCGGGCGTTACTTCCTGGTGCAGGAATCGGGCGGCACGACGAATGGCGTTGTCTTGCCTACGGCCGATGCCACCGGTACCATTAACCTGTCGAGCACAGCAGGAAAGGTGGCGTTAGTAATTGGCACGACTCACCTTTCCGCTGCGACTTGTCCGGGCGATGACGGCGTCGCTCCGTTCAAGCCAGACAGCGCCGCGATCGCCGACTTCATCGGCTATGGCAACAGCGCGGCCACCGCCGGCCATTGTTATGAAGCCACCGGACCCGCCACCGCGCCCTCTAATACGACCGCGGACCTTCGTAAAGCCGGCGGTTGTATTGATGGAAATGACAATGCGGCAGACTTTCTGATAGCTGCTCCAAATCCTCGAAACAGCGGCTCACCGCTTGGCGACTGCAAGCCGGAAATCACCATTAGCGATGTAACGGTCACGGAAGGAAATACTGGAACCGTCAGTGCGATCTTTACGGTGACGCTGTCGGCGGTCAGCGGAAATATGGTTACCTTGAATTACGGGACTACGGATGGGACGGCCACTGCGCCGGCTGACTATCAATCAACTAGCGGCCAGCTCATTGTTAATCCTGGCGACCTGACCAAAACGATCACGGTTCCGATCAATGGCGACACGCTTGACGAAGCCAACGAGACGTTCCTGGTTAGTCTATCCAGCGCGACCAATGGTGTCCTAATCGACAATCAAGGACAAGGAACGATTACTGATAACGACCCGACGCCTTCACTATCGATCAATGACGCTTCAGTTGCCGAAGGTGACGCGGGTGCAACGCCGGTAACTTTTTCAGTCACGCTGTCCGCCGCCAGTGGTCGGACAGTAACAGTGAACTACGTCACCGCGGACGGTACGGCCGACGCCGGCACTGATTATGCGGCAACCAGCGGTACGCTTAGTTTCAATCCAGGTGAGTTGACTAAGCAGATTCCGGTCACAATCAATGGTGATACCACCTTCGAGCCGAACGAAACCTTCTTCCTTAATCTTACTGTTCCCGGCAACGCCACGATCTCTGACAGTCAAGGCCAGGCTACTATCACGAACGATGATGCCGCGCCGCCAACGTCAAACATCACGATTGACGACCCGAGCGTGGCGGAAGGCGACGCGGGCACAAAGACCTTCGACTTTACCGTTTCACTTTCAATCCCCAGCGTGACGACCGTGACCGTCGATTACGCGACTGCGAGTACGGCGCCTGCGAGCGGCATCGCGACGGCAGGCACGGACTATGTAACCGCGACTGGAACGATCACCTTCGATCCGGGACAGACAAGCAAGCCAGTCTCGATCACGATCAATGGCGACAAGCTGGTCGAACCTAATGAAATCTTTTTTGTGAACCTAACGAATGCATCTCCCGGCTCGACGATTACGGATTCCGAAGGCGCGGGAACGATTATCAACGACGACACACCGCTACTGGTGATCAGCCAGGTCTATGGGGGTGGTGGCAACAGCAGCGCCACTTACCTGAACGACTTCATTGAGATCTTCAACCGCGGAAGTACTACTGTGGATTTCGCCGTCACGCCGTATTCGGTCCAATATACCGCGGCGGCAGGTGCTTTCGGCTCGAACAAGACTGACATTACCTCCGGAACCCTCGCTCCGGGACACTTCTTCCTTATTCAGGAAGCGTCCGGCGGAGCGTCTGGTGCTCCTCTGCCAACTCCTGACGCAAACGGCGCCATTAATCTGGCCGCAACCGCGGGCAAGGTGGCCCTCGTTGCCGGCACCACTCTGTTGAGCGCAGTGAGTTGCCCGGGTGACGATGGCCTTACTCCCTTCAATCCGAGCGTCTCCGCAATAGCAGATTTCCTCGGTTATGGAAGCACCGCCAATTGTTACGAAGGCTCCGGACCTCCCAACATCTCGAGCACGAATTCAAATGCGCGCTCGATCGTGCGAACTACCGGCTGCACCGACACCAACGTCAACTCGGCAGATTTCAGCAACCCCACGACCGCGCCTGCAGCGCGGAACACGAGCTCGCCCTTGACTTCGTGTCCGTAGCATTTAGAATCCCCTCTCAATTAAGGACCGTCTATGAGTTATTCTCTGCTCTCCCCATATGAAGAGCCCGCCTTCAACTCTGGCGTGGTCAAGCCATTCGAGTGTCTCCGTCTCGGCTGGCGACTCGTCAAGGATCAGTATTTTCTTTTAGCAACACGATCTCAAAAGGGTTTGGCGTAGTCGGGCCAAGTTTTGTGGTCGCCATCCTGTGGAATTTGCCGTTTGTTCCCCTCGGGATCGGCATCGAACTCTTTTCCCGTTGGCAGGACCAGATTCAAAAGACTTATCCCGGCGCGACATCGGTGCCCACGGAAGTTCTAACCACCGAGTTCGCGGTTTTAGGTGGGCTCGTCGTCTTTTACTTATTGGCTTTTCTGATCACTGGACTCATTTTTCCGTTTGCTTATCAACTGGTTGTCGATCGACAGATGTCCGGATGGAAAGCCGTCAAACTCAGCGCGCGAGCGGCCCGAGCAAACTTCGGCGGCGTCCTGGGACTGGTTATTCTGGAGCTGATACTGGGTGTGTTGGGAGTACTGTTGTGTTGCGTAGGTTTGGCCTTCGTTATGCCCTGGACTAAGAGCGCATGGGCGGTGGCGTACAGAGAGGTCTTTCCCGCGCTCCCACAGAATCAACCGATGCCGATGCCGCCGCCTTATCCGGCTCCGCCGCCACCGCCGGCTTTTCAAACACCTTGAGTTGGTGCTTTCACAATCGGATGAGCACCTCGCAGTGGGCAAATGTTCTCAGACTCCAGCCAAGCTAATAGCCTGCGGCCTGGCAGAGTCACCTATCAACGAGTCAGGCGGACCGCCTTAACGACGGTCCGCCTGAAAAGTCAGACCTTGAACTACATGGTCCCAATTCCTCGCCTTCGAGTGAAATCACACCGCGGGGAACGGCAACTCTTTCGAAAGATCGTTCGTGATGCAGAACGGAAAATCGTCATCACCATAGTGCGTGGTGCCATCACTGACGACCGTCCGGTCCGTGGCGTGCAGGTGAATATTGTAAGCGCATCTCTCGCCCCGGTAGATCTTGGGATACGGCGGCGCCACGTAAGGTGTCGGCGGATTGCCTGCATCCAGGAAGTTTACGATGTTCCACACGGTGAGCACATCGGTGTCCACCGGCGGCGGAGCCGCGACCTGAAGCAGGTTCGGCACGCGGTAATTCTGCCGAGGCAGAACTGGCAGCGGCGGCGGAGGTGGCGCCGGGAACGGAGCACCCGAGATTGGCAGGGCGACATAGCCGCCGCCATCCTTCAATATTTTCAGATCGTAACTGCCGAAGTTATCGTTAGGCTTTGCATCGGCTGCTACTATGGGCGGATCCAGGATTATCGGATCCCAGGCTTGACCGATAATGTCAGCATTCCCGGTGGGCAAGAATGCCTTCAGACTGAGCTCTTGACAGACGTCCAGACTTGGGCCGCCGGTAATCTTGAGCTTTCTGATATCGACGACAATGTTCCGATTGTCCAGCCAAACCGTCGCTGCATCGTAGAGATCTTCGATAGGCCCGGGGGGAGAGATCTTCCGATGTTTCTCATGCACCCGCACGATGTAACGTCCGTTGAGGTTTGGTGTTTTCGTGTCCCAACTGGTCCGGGCAGTGTAAGGTTTTGCCGGCGGGGACAGGTTACACAGAAGGGTGGACCAGAAGCGTGTCAGATAGCCGTTGGTTTCGTAATTGGGTTTGTGTATAAAAAAGCAGTTCCACCAGTATGGATGCGCCGCATCGCCGTACGGCAATGGAGCAACTACGGCCGCCCATGCGCCAGCGGCATCAGGCTCTGGCGGCTCCGGCATCGTCGGATTGCCATACGCTGTCTCGAGAAACTCCAGACCGTATTCGACCGTGCGCTTCCCACAACCATACACATAAGCGCCGCCCTCGACAGAGATTGATCCTCCTACCGAGGTCTCTGGCGTACCGATTAGTCTGATCCGTTCGTCTGGGTCACTGGTATAGGGTCCGACGTCAACCGCTGAAACGGCCCCGACCCTGTCGATCCACACGGAGGCCTTTAGCAAGTCGAAAAAGCTCTGACACGTCTTGGTGGCGCCGGCGCCGATTGGAAAGACGGTGAGCACCACTTTGTACATACCGGGATCAAAATCTGACGTATCAATTTGCCCGAGTACGTTGTTGGAGACCGGCGCGGTCCCACTTGCGCCCCCACCCGGATAACTCACGACGTTGGGGATCAGGGTAGTCGAACTGTCATACACATCGAGTGTGTAATGACCGAAGACCGTACCACCGGCTGTACCTTTCACGATAACGCCGGGATTTCCGCTTGAATCAATTTCTTCCTTGGCACAATTATTCGGATCAGTGATCTGACATTTCAGGTTTCGCTGGACTCTGATCAGCCAGATCAGCAGAGCGATTAGAAAGAGTTTGATCAAAAGGATAATCCAAACGACTGTGCCCCAGTCCGGAAACTTTCTGAATTCACCGGAATAGATCTCCGCAAGCAAGAGCAAGATCAAAAACAATAGAAGGATGTATTTTATGCACCCCGGTAGGTCTTTTGCCTTACGTTGGGGCTGTTTGGCTGGTTGCCGAATATCTTGGTTTGACATTGCTTTGCTCCTTTCGGGTTGTGGGTGTATGCCACACCGCTTCCACGGCAGCGTGAGAGTATTAGGCCGAGTTCGCCACGCACTCTATTGACCCAGACTGGGCTTGATTTCGTTCGAGAAGGCGGGTTGAGGTTCTTGAAAGCTACTTCGCCCAAACCTTCTCTGGCTGGTGCCGAGGGGATGCAAGTTTTGCAGGCTCTGAGAACCAGCCTATTCTGTTTGCAAGATAGCTGACCATATTCCAAATCCCAGCTACTGTCAATGATAATCCGGAGATGACCTCCCAACGCGGGTGGCGTGTTGCCCCATTTGGGAACAGAGGGCGGGAGGAGGGAGACGGGATCTCCAATTGGTTCATAGGTGAGATCGGTTCCGAGGCGTGTTCAAGGTCTATTAGCTCTTTCGTTCGCGCAGGCCCATGCTTCGTTCATGCCGGAACAGTGATGCACGCGTACATAATAGATTGCCGCGACGAATGCCGGCGACGGGTTCTAGCAGCACAGATCAAAGTCTCGCCTGTCGCAGGACTTGACCTTCTTCTTAATGACCTTACGGGTAACGCAAATGCGCTTACAAGTCTTGGCATGGTAAGTCCAGAGTTCGATGTAGGTTACGGCGATTGGGGCTGGTGTAAGATTCTTACGACTCCCCTTCACGCAATACTCGCCGACGCCGGTGCCAGCCTCAAGCTTAATCGCTACTTTTGGGTTCTGCGCGGACAGCGGCATTGCCATCAGTAACAGCGTAACACACCGATCGAACGAAAAATGATTCTCATCGGAATTGCTCCCTTTCAAAGTTTCAGGTTAAGAGTAACGAAAATGACCCGGTTCTTTAGGCGTGTTTACTACTTTCGAATACCGGATGCAAGAAAAATGGAAAAGGAGTTTAAGAAACGAGCGGAGTCGTTCTGAGATCGATCATGAGAGTTTTGAATCCGGAAGCACACGCTTATCGAACAACGCCGGTAAGTGGGCTCGAGGCGCTGGCGTAGAGTCGCTTACTCATGCGGCCGGATGTGTAGGCCAATCGCCCTGCCTGGATCGCTAGTTTCATTGCCGTGGCCATACCGGCGGAATCTTCGGCTTCCGCAATTGCAGTATTCATTAGCACCGCATCGGCCCCCAACTCCATCGCAATGGTGGCATCGCTCGCCGTTCCGACTCCGGCATCGACGATAATCGTCGCGTCGGGGAGTTGTTCCCGCATGATGCGCAGGTTTGTGGGGTTCTGCACGCCGAGACCGGATCCGATTGGCGCCGCCAGGGGCATCACCGCGGCGCAACCCGCGTCGAGAAGTTTCTTTGCCATAATCAGGTCGTCAGTAAAGTAAGGCAGAACGATAAAGCCCTCCTTGACCAGAATGCGCGACGCCGCCAGCGTTTGTTCGTTGTCCGGAAACAGCGTGGTCTGGTCGCCGATTACTTCCAGCTTGATCCACTCCGTGCCCAGGGATTCGCGGGCCAGGCGAGCAGTGCGCACCGCTTCGTCCGCTGAATAACAACCGGCTGTATTGGGCAGAAGCTTTAAAGACGAATCCAAATGATCCAGGAATGATTCGCTGCTTCGATCCAAAGGCACGCGACGCACCGCAATAGTGACCATTTCAGCACCCGACGAACGATGCGCGGCTTTCATCTCCTCGTAACTGCGATATTTGCCAGTGCCGATGATGATGCGCGAATGAAATGGGTGGCCGGCAATTTCAAAGCGATCGTTTTGTGCTGTAACTGCGGTAGACATGAACTAAGACTTCCCTTCTATCTTACGATGACTTTACCGCGCTCACAGCGGAAAAAGAAATCACGAAGCGGGCGTGGACCTGTTTGATGGTGGCGCGAGCATCTTGCGGGCAACTCAAGTAGCCACTCTTTCAGGTAGTCCCGCCACCAACAAAATGAACAATCTCTATTCGGTCACCCTCGGCCAAAGTCGTGCGGGCCCATTGGTCGCGCCGAACTACCTGTTGATTAAGCTCGATGGCGATCCGCGTGGATTCGAGGGCCAGGTCTTTGACGAGATCGTCCAGCATCGATCGCTCTCGCACCTCCCGGCTCTCACCATTAAGTTGAATCAGCAACTGCGTGGCCTCTTTTTCAGGAAGGTTTATCAGGTAGAATGATTCTGCGCAACTCCGCGGTCTCGCCCTCTAAATGGGCCTGAATCAGGACGGCCGCCCTGCCGCTTGCAAATGATGGGAGCAAGATCGGAATCGCAGCGATGCCTTGAGCATTGGTCGTCGCCATGGCGGACGTGGGCCGGAAAGTCGTGCCCAGGGCCTTCACGACTACTCGCGCTTTCCGCGCCGGTTCCCGGCGGCCACCGCCAGCGCGGCTTACAAGCACGCGCAGTGTTATTGACTGTCCCCCTTTAAACTCTGTTTCATCGAGCAGGATCACTCTTAGCCGTTCCTGGTCCTTTTCCGACCCGGTCGTCGCGAAGTGATCGGGTGCAGCGGCAGGTTCAAGTTCGGACTCTGCGGCCGCGTTTATCGTTTCGCTGCTATCAGAAGACTCCTCAAGTCTCTTCGCCGCGGCAGCCTGCCGGCGCTGTGCTGTCATGTCAGTCACATCCCGCTCGCCCAAACGCCTCAAATCCTCGATCCGGCCGGCGTGTACGGCGGCGCAAATCAGTTGGTGTTGCCGCGAGAGCCTCCGGGCCAGGACGCCCTCATCAAATCCTCCGGCAATTAGATCGTCGTAGGGCGAACGCTTGCTGGCCAGGATCGCGCCACCGGTATAGACCAGTGAAAGAATGAACGGTGTCTGCAGACCTTTGTCCTCTGTCTGCACATGATAGACGACACCGTCATACTCGATATCTGTATTGAACCCTGTAAGCAATGTTCCAGTCGCGTTTCAAGCCGGGAGTTGATTTCAAGAACTTCAGGGAGGCAACTCGAACGTTAGCATAACGATTTTTCGATGGTCAATCTATTCCGATTCGGAAGGTCAAATCGACTGAGCACCGGCTTGACACTCCATGATCCATGTCCTACGATCCGCTTGTACAATGATTCTCAAGCTGAGTTCCCGGTAATCCGATTGTCGCACATGTGTGCGACGCACTGCGCTAAGAGGATGAGTTTCAATCTAGTCGATTATATGCCAGTGCTGCTGATGTTCGTCGTCGCGGCCGGCTTTGCGTTCACCTTCATCGGCCTGTCTCAGCTTGTGGGCCAGCGCAAACGCACGCGCACGAAACTGATGCCGTATGAATGCGGAAAGGATCCAGTCGGGTCCGCACGCGAACGGTTCTCAGTCAAGTTTTACCTGATCGCGATGCTCTTCATCCTGTTCGACATTGAAGTCATTTTTCTGGTGCCCTGGGCAGTTGTTTTCAAGCGGCTTTCCAGCCCTGAATATGGTTTGAGCAATGTCGTCTTCTTTGAAATGATCGTTTTTATCGCCCTGCTGGCCGCGGGCTTGATTTATGTAATTAAGAAGGGCGCGTTGGATTGGACTGAAGGCGCCCGGCGTGAAGCCGAAGCAGAAGCGCGGTTGCTGGAAGTCGCCGAAAAGCCGCCCAAACGCGCGCGTGCCGCCTAGTGCACCGCGCCAGTTACCAACTTGCGCCATAAGATTATGGGACTGGAAAACATTATTGCGGAGGCGCTGCCGGAGATTCTAACTACCCGGCTTGATTCGCTTATCAACTGGGCGCGCAAGTCGTCTCTCTGGCCGGCGACTTTCGGTCTGGCCTGCTGCGCGATCGAAATGATGAATGCAACCAGCGGCCGCAATGACCTGGCCCGGTTCGGTTCCGAAGTCTTTCGCGCATCGCCCAGACAGGCAGATGTGATGATCGTCTCGGGGCGGGTTTCGCGAAAGATGGCGCCGGTTCTGCGGCGTATCTACGATCAAATGCCGGAACCAAAATGGGTAATTTCGATGGGCGCCTGCGCCACTTCAGGCGGTGTGTTCGACAACTACGCAATCGTACAGGGCGTCGACAAGATTGTCCCCGTTGATGTGTATATTCCGGGTTGCCCGCCGCGCCCTGAAATGTTGATTCATGCGGTGATGATGCTGCAAGACAAAGTTATGAAGGAATCGATTCGCGATCGTAAAGATGCTCCGGATGAAGAATCCCGCGAGGCGATGACTCCGGGCACACTGCCAGTCACTGATGGTTCCACCATGAGCGAAGGCGGGACAGCAAGACCCCAGCCTTACACCATCGCGTCGAAACACGAGAGGCGCCGTTCATTTTGAGATCGCAGAGTGAGTTAGGCTCCCCCTGAATCGAAAGATTAAATGGCAGCACAGAACAATCAAGCGGGCCGCGCTGATGATCCGACGATCAGTAGCCCCGCCGGCTCAGCGCCGTCGCCAACAGCGGCGGCGTTACGGCGTGAGCATGAGGAATGGGTCAGCGAAGTCATCGAGGCGCTGGGAGAAACAACTATTGTCGTGCCTCGCGAACACATCGTTGCCGTATGCGCCTTTCTTAAGACCGCTCCTGGTTTTGAGTTCAACTTTCTCGCGGATTTGTGCGGCTTTGATCGCGGCCCTGAAGAAGCGCCGCGGTTTGAAGTCAACTATCATCTGTTCTCGACCAGCAAGCATCATCGGGTCCGTCTCAAGGTGATTCTGGGCGAGGACGACATACTTGTCCCAACGGTCAGTAACATTTGGCGGACGGCGAATTGGCACGAACGAGAGACCTATGATTTGTTCGGCGTGATCTTTGAAGGTCATCCGGATCTGCGTCGCATTCTGTTGCCGGACGACTGGCAGGGCTACGCGCTGCGAAAGGATTTTCCCCTGCGAGGTTACGAGCCGTACAGCCTGGAATAATTCAACCTATAGAACCATCAGACCTATTCGTCCGATCACGTTTAGATGAGTGCAACTCTTAACCTTCCGCCGCAGTTCGAGATTGTCGATCGTCCGCTCGACACCCAGATGACGATCTCGATGGGGCCCCAGCATCCTTCAACCCACGGAGTCCTGCGGCTCGAGTTGGTGCTCGATGGTGAGATGGTGGTCAAGTCCACTCCAGACATCGGCTATCTCCATACCGGGATGGAGAAGCTTTTCGAATACCGCAAGTATCAGCAGGGGATCGTCATCACTGATCGGATGGATTACCTTAATCCCCTCGGCAATAACCTCGCCTATGTAATGGCGGTCGAGAAGCTTCTGCAGCTGGAGATTCCCGAGCGCGCCCAGACGATTCGGGTCCTGATGTGCGAACTCCAACGCATCGCATCGCATCTGGTTTGGCTCGGCACGCACGCCCTCGACCTCGGGGCGATGACTGTCTTCTTTTATTGCTTCCGCGAACGCGAAAAGATCCTGAATTTGATCGAGGCCGCGTCGGGAGGCCGGCTGACACCCTCATACTTTCGCATCGGCGGTCTAATGATGGACCTGCCGCCGGGATTCGAACGTCGAGTCAAGCAGTTCCAGGCAGACTTTCCTAAAGCCGTCGGTGAGTTTCACAAGCTGATTACCGGGAACAGGATTTTTCAGAAGCGGACTCAGGGTGTCGGCTACATTTCCGCCGAGGACGCGATTGATTGGGGACTATCTGGCCCGTGTCTGCGGGGCAGCGGCGTCGAACTCGACCTTCGTCGCATGAATCCATATACGGGGTACGAGGATTATGATTTCGAGATCGTGACGGAGACAGACGGCGACGTCTGGGCGCGCTACCTCGTGCGCATGCGCGAGATGGAAGAGTCGCACAAGATTGTCGCGCAAGCGCTGGCACGACTAAAGCCGGGGCCGGTCAAAGCGGACGCCCCGAAGGTCGTCCTGCCCGATCGCGAAGCGATGAAGACGCACATGGACGCTTTGATTCATCACTTCCTGATTGTCGCCGAAGGATTTGACGTGCCGGCCGGTGAGGTCTATCAGCCGATTGAAGGCTCGAAGGGTGAGCTCGGCGTTTACATCAAGTCTACCGGCGGGCCGAAGCCGGCGCGCGTACATTTTCGTGGCCCGAGCTTCGTCAATCTCTCCGCGTTGCCGCAATTGGCGCGCGGCGCGATGGTGGCTGACATAGTTGCCATTATCGGGTCACTGGATATTGTTTTAGGGGAAATTGATCGTTAGGTTTAAAGTTTCAGGTTTCACGTGCGAATACTTGATACCTGAAACTTAAAACCTGAAACAATGAGCCAGCCACCAATACAGATTGCGCCCTTGTCGCAGCCGGTGCAAATGCCTGAGGGGATTGCGACGTTCTCGCCGGAAGTCGAGGCGGAAATCGATCGACATCTCGCCAAGTATCCGGTGATGCGTTCGGCGATTCTGCCTCTGATGTTCATTGTGCAGAGAGAGCGCGGCTATCTCGATCCGCCGGGGGTGGCGTATCTGGCCCAGCGTTTGAGATTACGGATCACAGACATCTGGGAAGTCGCTACGTTCTACTCGATGATCCACATCAACCCGATTGGCAAATATCACATCCAGGTATGCAAAACTCTTTCCTGCAAGCTGCTTGGGTCTGACAAGATCACGCAGTTGTGCGCGGAAAAGCTGGGCATTAAAGCCGGGGAAACAACGGCCGATGGCCGCTTTTCTTTATCGGAAGTTGAATGTCTCGGGTCGTGCGGAACGGCCCCAATGTTTCAGGTGAACTTTGATTATCACGAGAACCTGACACCGGAGAAGGTGGATAAGATTCTGGGTGGGTTGCCATGATATAGGACCTATACGACCAATAGGCCCTATTAAAGAATATTAAGCCCCGGGAAGATCATGTTTATTGGCGCCATAGGATGTGAACCACTTCAGCTGCGGCGAGTCCATCTCGAGGACTCGCGTTCGCTGGAGGTCTATCGACGGAACGGCGGTTATGAGGCGATCAAGAAAGTTCTTGATTCGATGTCGCCGGACGCCGTCATTAATGAAGTGAAAAAGTCGTCGTTGCGTGGTCGCGGTGGCGCCGGATTCCCGACGGGAATGAAGTGGAGCTTTGTTCCCAAAGACTCACCAAAGGCCAAGTACGTCGTCTGCAATGCTGATGAGTCTGAGCCCGGCACATTCAAGGACCGCTATCTAATGGAGCGCGATCCGCACATGCTGATCGAGGGCATGCTGATCGCGGCCTACGCCCTGAATGCGAAGACGAATTACATCTACACGCGCGGTGAATACAAATATCTGATTGACATTATGGACGTGGCCCTTGACGAAGCGCGCGCGGCCGGTCTCTTGGGCGAGAAAATTCTGGGGACAGACTTCTCTTGCCAGATTTATACGCACACTGGCGCGGGCGCGTACATCTGCGGTGAAGAGACGGCTTTGCTCAGCTCTCTTGAAGGAATGCGTGGCCACCCGCGCATGAAGCCTCCCTTCCCTGCTATCTCAGGTCTCTACGCTTCACCTACTGTCGTCAACAACGTTGAGACTCTGACGGCCGTACCCGACATCATCAAAATGGGCGGCGAAGCTTATCAGAAGCTGGGGACTGAAAAGAGCGGCGGCACAAAGCTCTGGTCAGTCTCTGGCCACGTCGAGCGGCCGGGCGTCTACGAACTGCCCATGGGCTATGACGACATGGAAAAGTTCATCATGGAGGACTGCGGCGGCATCAGTAACGGAAAGCAGTTGAAAGCGGTCATCCCCGGCGGCTCGTCAGTTTACATCATGCGGGCTGATCAGATTATCGGTAAAGACGTGCGCATGGATTACGAAGGATTGGTCGCCGGCGGGTCGATGGTCGGATCCGGAGGGTTCATCGTCATGGACGAGACGGTCGATATTTTTGAATCGACCAGGAACCTGACTGAGTTCTACAAACACGAATCGTGCGGCTGGTGCACCCCCTGCCGTGAAGGCACAGACTGGCTGGTGAAGATTTTCAAACGCATTGAGAAAGGCGGCGGTCGTCCGGATGATGCGCAGTTGCTTTTGGATCTCTGCGACAACATCGAAGGCAAGTCATTTTGTCCCCTGGGAGATGCGGCAGCGTGGCCCATCCAGTCGGCGGTGAAAAGATTTCCCGAGGATTTTGAGAAACATCTGATAGCTGATAGTTAATGAGGAGGGAGGGCCTATGACGGAAGAAGAATACATAAGATTGAAAAACTTGCTGAATACAGTAGTTGAGCAGCAGGCGACTTTTGCGGAGAATCAAAACAAGGCTGATGCTCGGATGTCGCGTCATGAGGGAGCCCTTGCCGCACTGCTGACACTTGCGGAGGTCCATGAACACGAGCGATCCGAAGCTGACAAGCGCGTAGACGCAAAGTTTGAAGAGGTCGCCAGCAAATTCGCCGAAACCGACGACCGGATCAATGCCCTCGTGAACGTTGTGGAAAGGTACATAAGCAAGAGCTAAGACAATGCCTGACCGACCACGCGTTCCAGACTGGATTCGTAAATTTTCTTATCCCGGGTGGACGAATGTGTTTCAACTTGTGCCGAACAACGAATCGTTGTACTGCACGGAGACCTTATTTGGTGACTGGAATGGTCGTGTTTTGCTTCTTGCCAAGGATGCTTGTCCGACTTCCGCCATCCGGGAGGCCCTGGACGAAGGAGAAACTCTGCCGTGGCGCCATGCTCAACGGCAACTTGGGGATAAGAAAGGCTGGAGAACTAACGAAAGGCTGTCTAGCCTCGTATCGTTGATTCCGGACAAGAAAATGTTGTACGGGTCCGCCGCCGCCAATATGCTGTGCGATGATCCTGGCTGGAGCCGCTCCCTTTCTGGCTTCTTTGCCGGAGACCTGCACGAATTTCTTAAATGTGTTCTCGCGTGGGTCGTAGCATCGATGCCGCGACTTGAGTGGGTAGCCTGTCTAGGCAACGAAGCGTGGTTCTTAACCTGCGTCACACTGGGCGATTCCACCTCGGCAACTCGATTCAAAGAATATCGCGACTCCCATAAACCGGCGCTCGGATTTGTCGGTAAGAGAACGATGGGAGCGTTCCCATTATTTCATCCAGCGGCGCGAGTAGACGTTCAAGCGATGGAGGACGGCTGGCGAGCTTTTGGTGCCAATCTCGGTTCAGATACACGATAAAACAAACGGAGCTAATGTCAATAGAGCTAATCAAGGTAACCATCAACGCCAAAGACTTTCAGGTGCCCAAAGGCGCGCGCCTGATCGACGTCTGTCGCGAAAATCAGTTCGACATTCCGTCTTTCTGCTACTACGCCGATCTCGCTTTGCAGGCGTCTTGCCGCATGTGTCTGGTGCGCATTGAGAAGATGCCCAAGCTCCAGACCTCCTGCACGATCATCTGCACCGACGGCATGATAGTGACGACGCAGAGTGAGGAAATCGAGAAGGCCCAGCGGTCGATGCTCGAGTTTTTGCTCGCCAATCACCCGCTGGACTGTCCCGTCTGCGATCGCGGTGGTGAATGCGAGTTACAGGAGCTGACCTTTGATTGGGGCAATCTGGAAGAGAGATTTGTTGAGCAGAAAAACGCCCGGGCGGAAAAATATCTCTCGCCCATGGTCGCCAACGATCCGCAGCGCTGCATTCTTTGTAAGCGCTGCACGTGTGTCTGCGATGAATGGATGGGCGAAGACGCGATCGAAGCCGGCAATCGCGGCGCCAACACGGTCATCGGGACCTACGGTGGTTGGTTGAATTGTTCTCAGTGCGGGAACTGCATTGAGGTCTGTCCGACAGGAACCCTGCTCGACGGAACCTATCGACACCAGGCGCGGCCCTGGGAGCTAACCCAGACGGTTTCGACCTGTACGTATTGTTCCGACGGTTGCCAGATGTCACTTGGATCTCGCGGCGATGAATTGATGCGGATCGTGGCGCGAGATCGTTATGTCAATGGATTGAACGGCGAATTCCTTTGCATCAAAGGACGCTTTGGTCATCCCTTCGTCAACCACGAGAAGCGCATCCGCACACCGCAGATTCGTTATAAGAAGGGCGGCAAATTGATTCCGGCGACCTGGGACGAAGCGATTCGCTTTGCGGCGCAAAAGCTTGATGCCGTGGTTGCCGAGCATGGCAGCAACACACTCGGAGTAATCGGCAGCCCGCGTCTTACGAACGAAGCGCTCTATTGCCTGCGAAAGTTCGCCACTGAAGTTGTTGAGACCGAGAACTATGCGGTGGCTGACGCTTTCAGTCTTAGATCGTTTTTTGAAAATCTCGGCGGACCGCTGGCAACGCATCAGGATATCCGGCACGCAAAGACGATCGTCCTGATTGGCGGCGAGCCGGAAGAACTTCAGCCGCTAACCGGAAAGCAGATTCGCCAGGCCGTACGCAACGGCGGCGCCCGGTTGATTCTGGTCAACAGCGTTCCGATTCGTCTGCGCGAACAGGCTGCGCAGTTCATTCATATTCGGCCGGGCACAGAGAACTCAGTAGTGCTTGCTCTGACAAGTGACGCTGACGATTCTCTGGCGGCGGGCAAGATGGGAGTAGAGACACGGGAGCTTGAGACCCTGCGCCAGACGATCAGCGAATTAGAGGGCGATGTGGTCTTGATGTTTGGCGGAGAATTAAATGCGGCGGCACAGGCCATCGTTGCTCAAATGCCTTATAGCTTCAACGGTGAAGGGCGCCGGATTCTATTGCATCCTCTACCGCTGTTCAATAACAGCATTGGCGCCCTGGATCTGAATCCGATTGATAAGAGCGTCAACGAATTAATGTCGAACGCGGGCGAATCCATTCGCGCAATGTACATCGCCGGCAGTCTATTGCCTGAACATTTAAGTATGGGTGGTCTCAGCAAACTCGACTTCCTCGTGGTGCAGGAACTCTTCGAAACGGAAACGACTGCCGTTGCCGACGTGGTTTTCCCGGCGGCTTCCTTCGCCGAGATCGATGGCACTTTCACAAACAACGATGGTTTTGTGCAACGGGTGCGCAAGTCTATTGAGCCGGTGCATCAGTCAAAGCCTGACTGGCTAATCATCTCGCAGTTGGCAAAGGAGTTGGGGACCGATTTTGGATTCTCGATGTCCGCCAGCGCGGTATTTCGCGACCTCGCCGAAGGCGTTCCCGCCTATGCAGATTTGCATTATCCCCTATTGAAGAATGAAAGCCAGCCAATCCAGGTCAAGCACATTATTGCGGCAAAGCGCGATTTGGTAAATGAGATTGAAGGGCTTCGTCGCGGTGTCGAGGAACTTAGCAATGACGGTGCGAAAGTTGGCGAGACGCCTCAAGTGGGTCACGAACTCTTTAAGTTGGGCACTCTGACAGACAAAGTACCGCAGTTTCACCTGCTGGCGGCCGGCAATCCAAAGCCTGAGACCTTTGCGATTTCTCCCCTTTATCAAATAACGATTGATGAAGGACTCAAGCGAGCGAAAGTAGTCGCGTGATCGCGGAGACTGGTCGCCGCTTTCATCTGCGGACTGAGTTACCAAAGCGGCAGAAAGTCGCCGCGCTCAAAAACGAATGGAAGAGCTAACTCAAATTGGTCTTAAGCTAGCCGGCATTCTGGTCGCCTTCACGGTCGTAATGACGTTGGTGGCTTATACGGTGCTCGCAGAGCGTCGAGTGCTCGGATTTATTCAGGGGCGCCTCGGACCGAATCGCGTCGGACCCGGCGGGTTCCTGCAGCCGCTCGCCGACTTGCTCAAATTCATTTTCAAAGAAGACATCGTTCCCGACAAATCAACACGCTTTGTTTACTTCCTGGCTCCGGTAATCGCCACGGTGGCCGCTTTGATGACGATTGTCGTCTACCCGTTTGGCCCGGATATTCACCTGCCCTTCAATCTGCCGCTGATTGGTAACACGATTCCGATGGTCGTAACGCGCTTTGACGTGGCGTTGTTATATGTCCTGGGGGTGACTTCGGTCGGGGTCTACGGCATCGCTCTCGCCGGATGGTCGTCAAATAATAAATACAGTTTGATGGGTGGCCTGCGTTCGTCAGCTCAGATGATTTCCTACGAGCTCGCGCTCGGGCTCGGTTTGATCGGCGTGATCCTGCAATCCGGCACACTCGATCTTTACACCATCGTCGAACAACAGGCAGGGCACCTGGGCATTAGCGGTTGGAACGTTTTCTGGGTACAGCCGATCGGATTTCTAATTTATCTGATCGCGGCTATCGCCGAAACGAACCGCGTGCCGTTTGACCTGCCGGAAGCCGAGACTGAACTTGTCGCTGGCTTTCACACGGAATACAGCGCGATGAAGTTCGCTCTGTTCTTCATGGCCGAATACGTCAACATGTTCACGGTTTCGATGCTTGCAACCACTCTGTTCCTGGGTGGCTGGAACGGGCCCTTTGTTCATCAACTGCCGTGGCTCGGCGTGTTCTATTTTCTCGGGAAGGTCATCCTGTTTCTGTTTCTCTACATCTGGTTGCGCGGGACGCTGCCGCGCTTTCGCTTCGATCAGTTAATGAGCTTTGGTTGGAAGTTCCTGGTGCCGGCGGCACTCATAAACATTGTGGTTACGGCGACAATCGAATGGTCGGGTTTGTTTGATTGGATGGTTAATCTTTTCCACCTCAAGACACAAACCGGTTGGTGGGGATGACAGGGCTACTCTTTATTTTGTTTGCCGGAATGGCGATCGGCTGTGCTGTCTCGATGGTGGCCCAGCGCAATCCGCTGTATGGCGCGATCTCTTTGATCGGGGTTTTCATCTCGCTGGCTTGTTTGTATGTAACTTTGGCAGCGCCCTTCATCGCAGCGGTCCAGGTCATTGTCTACGCGGGCGCGATCATGGTCCTGGTCGTCTTCGTAATCATGTTGCTCAACGTCGAAGAAGAAGAGCGGCTACCGTTGCGCCTGCGCTCACTGGTTCCGATCGCTGTCGGTTTGGCGTCGATCCTGTTCGCGGAAGCGGCCTTCATTATTTTCTTTGTGCAGGCATCGCCGGCCACTCCGATGAGCAATACTTCGGATGTGGGGCTGACCTCGGCGATTGGCGCGGGACTCTTTACGACTTACCTGCTGCCTTTCGAAATCACTTCAGTTCTCTTATTGATGGCGATCGTGGGTGCGATAACGCTGGCCCGGCGTGGTGGGTTGTTGCCCCCGGGCGTAGTCGTGGTCCCGGGTTTCCAGGTTCTGGCCAGAGACGTGTTGAATCCGCTGGCCCCGCCCGAAGCGCCTCCGATCGTGGCGCACACGACCGAAGGAGTGGAAAAGACGCTCGGGCTCGAGGGTGTTCCTCATATGGGGAATGACGAGTGAATATAGCGGAGCGATTAATCTACGCGGTGCTATTTGAGCAAGGAGAGTGGTCGACTTCAATGAGACAGCCGTAAAGGATACGCCTGGGACTTTCTATGACTCCACAACTCTCATGGTATCTGGCGCTTTCCGCCGTGCTGTTCACGATCGGCGTGGTCGGCGTGCTGGTTAAGCGAAACGTAATTTCAATGTTCATGTGCATTGAGTTAATGCTTAACGCGGTCAACCTGACATTCGTGGCGTTCTCGAGTTTCTTCCGCGACGTATCGGGACAGTTGTTCGTTTTTATCGTAATGACCGTTGCGGCGGCAGAAGCAGCCGTAGGTTTAGGAATCATCATCGCCATCTTTCGCAATCGCGAATCGCTGGATGTGGATGATGCCAGCGTTTTGAAGCCGTAGTTTAGAGTTCCCTCTTCATAAGGGAGGCTTGCTCAAATCGGGAGACCGCCTGAAGGCGGAACTCCAAACAATATCCGATGCAGCAGACGAACCTTCTTAGTCTAATCATCTTTGCGCCGCTGGCAGGCGCGCTGATCAATTGGCTCGTCGGTCGACGTGTGCGCAACGAGCGTCTGATTGGTATCGTCGCGTGCGGGGCAGTGGCCATTTCGACAATCGTTGCCTTATTTCTCGCATTCAAATCAGATGGAGCACTAAGAGCTACAGAGCCGGTCATGGTTCACCTTTGGACCTGGGTCCAGGTGGGGGGGTTCCGCGCCGACTTTGGGCTGGCCATGGATCGTCTCAGTGGTATTTACGCTCTCTTCATTACGTTCGTAGGCCTGCTGATTCACGTCTTCGCTACCGGCTACATGCATGGCGATCGCGGTTATTACCGGTTCTTCGCTTATCTGAATCTGTTCATGTTCGCGATGCTGACGCTGGTGCTGGCGGACAACCTGCTTTTGATGTTCGTCGGTTGGGAAGGCGTGGGACTTTGCTCCTATCTGCTGATTGGTTTTTATCTCGATAAGCCCGAGGCCGCACCCGCCGCCAAGAAGGCGTTCATCGCCAACCGCGTGGGTGATTGGGGATTTGTCCTCGGCATTTTGTTGCTCTTCTGGCTGACCTCGAACGCGGGCGCACCCTCGATCAGTTTCTTTGACAAGACTGGAGTCACCAGCGCCCTGGCGACGGTAGCGA
>WNFR01001232.1_pt1 | contig 28424 bp, 22 predicted proteins | sample 5400221 | NCBI WGS metagenome assembly WNFR01 (sample SAMN13153357, study PRJNA577476) | soil metagenome | isolation source: 40 cm soil under Madrone tree | place: USA:California | collected 2016-06-14
GGACCGGATACAACAAAACTATTGATCGGATCATTGGGAAAGAAGGGCGACGGATCTTCAATGCTCGCGACGAATGCATTTGTGATAGTCAGGCCGTTCTTCGTAACGGAGACGGAGCCCCGCTGGAAACCACCCACCTCTTGAGTGAAGCTTCGAATCACTAAGACTTTGTCTCCTGCAACAGTTATCGTTGGCAATGCCTGACTCGCTTGAAGCACCGTGCTGACGAAATCGCCGGCGCGAGCAAACGTCGCGAAGCCAAAAACAAAACCGACGGCGAGAAGTCGGAATGAAGTTTTCATACGATGGGACCCCGACGAGAAAGCAAAGCCGATTGATCCGCCTTCGTCAAGACTTCCGCCGTCGCTGCGCTACGGCGTGACGAGCCGGCGTGACGAGCGTTCGCGAGTCAAGATCGACATCGATTGCGACGTGTGGGGCGAGATTCGACGCGGGAGTTTTGATCGCGGAAGCAAATTGACCCGCTCTCAGCCATCTGGTAGCATCGCTCCTCAATCTTCACGTTGTGCGTCGATTTCTGGGGCTTCTGTTGCTGACCGTCTTCGTGGCGAGTTTGAATTTCGCTCAAGTCGCGCCCGTCACGCATTCCAAAGGCAAGAGCAAACCGCCGCCGCAGTTGGTCAGCACGACAAAGAATGGCGACCAAACTTCTGACGATGCTGACGATGAGGATGTCGATGCGTCGGATTCGCCGTCGATGGTCGCGCAAACGAAACCGAATCCTGGTGCACCGGCCGGACGTCCCGCGCCATCAGTGCCGCGGGTAGTTCCGCAGCCGGCACAAACGCCGCCGGCGAATGCACAGGCTTCCGGAGAACAACAGACGGTGCGCTTGCAGTTTCCAAACAGCGACGTGAAGGACGTGCTGCGCTTCTACGAATCGCTCACGGGCAAAAAGTTGATCATGGACAATTTCGTCACCGGCAAGGTGGATATTTTCCTGAGCAAAGATGTGCCGCGCGACGAGGCGATCAAAATTATTGAGATCAGCTTGTTGTTGAATGGCTACTCGCTCATTCCCTCCGAGGGCGACATCGTCAAAGTGATCGCCCCCGGAAAGAATCCGCGCTCGGCCGGCGTGCCGGTCATTTCCGACGAGAACGACATTCCCGAGGGCGATCATATCATCAGTTATCTGTTCAAGCTGCGCTACGCGGATCCGCAGGAATTGCTTCAGGTCTTGGGGCAATATCTTTCCCCGCCGTCGGGAGCATTAACGTCGTTCCTCGCGTTGCCGAAAGCGGGCGCGATTCTGGTGACTGAAAATTCGAGCGTGATTCGGACGCTCGCGAAAATCATTGATCAAGTGGACGTGCCGCCGGCGGAAGTCGTGAGCGAGTTCATCAAACTGGAGCGGGCCGATGCCAGCAAAGTGGTGGACATGTTGAAAGACGTTTTTGAGAAGCCCGAAGCGACACGTCAGCCCGGTCAGGGTGGCTATCGCGGTGTTCGGCCGGTGGGAGGAGCGCAGAACCTGGCGGTTCCGCCGACTGCACCCGGTGAAATACCTGAGCTTGCCGGCCTAACCGCGCTCACTGAGGAATCGGTGATTGTTGGGAAAATCAAACTCGAGTCGGACGAGCGGACGAACCGGATTCACGTCATCACGCGTCCGGTGAACATGCCGTTCATCCGCAAACTGATTGCCGAGTTCGACGCGAACGTTGAATTCGCGAAACCGGTGACGCGCTCGTTGCGATACATTTCCGCGGCGGAGGTGTTGCCCGTCATCGTGCAAGCGTTGACCGAGCCCGGCCAGGCCGGTGCGGCCGAAGGCGCTGCTCCGACACAACCGGGACAAGCTCCATCTCCGGCGAAACGCACGACTACAGCAACCGCGGCCGCCGGCGGAGCTGCGGCTACAACATCGACATCGACGAGCGGCTACGGAGGAGGAGGAGGAGGAGGAACGAGCGGAAGCACGTTGAACGTTTCCGAAGAACTCCAGACGCAGGCGGTGGACACGACGCCGAAAGCGGTCGTGATCGGCAACGCGAAGATTATCGCCGATCAGCGCGCGAACACGATCATCACTCTCGGCAATCAGGAAGTGGTGGTGAAGGTCGGAAAAATTCTCGACGAGATGGACGTGAAAGCGCCGCAGGTCGCGCTCAGCACAGTGATCGGCGAATTAAGTTTGTCGCGGCCGATGATTTTCACGAGCAACAACAAGAAAGCCATTATCGCCTCCGGTCAGGAAGTTCCGATTCCAGTTAATACGCTTACGAACGTCGTCGCTACCGGGACAACGAACAACAACACAGCTGCTGTCTCCTCCAACATCGAATACAAGAAAGTCGCGCTCCAACTTGAAGTCGTTCCGCTGATCAATTCAGAAAAGGAAGTTTCGCTAGATATTCTGCAAAAGATCGACAGTCTCGTCGCCGGCGGAAACGTGAACATCGGTGGCAACACCGTGCCCACGATCGCGACGCGCTATATTCGCACGAATGTGTCTGCGCGGAGTGGATCGACAATCGTTCTCGGCGGACTGATCCAGGACAATAAGCAAAAGACTTACGGTGGCATTCCAGTCCTCGACAAGATCCCTTATCTCGGTGCGGCCTTCCGCAGCACGACCTACACGCGCAGCCGCACAGAGTTGATCATTCTCATGTGTCCCGAGGTTACGCTGACCCCGCTTGATGAGTTGCGCTTCCGTGAAAAGGCGGAGGACCACACGCATTTCGGTCCGGAGATCGATCAAGGTTATTGCCCGGATTGCCCGCCGCGTGCGATGGAGGAAAAGCAGCTCGACAAACAATTGCCGCCCCCCGATCTTCCATTTGGCAACGCCACCAAAACTCAACACTAGCCGTTTATGAAAAAGCTTTGCCTGATTTTGCTCTTCATCGGATTGAGAACAGCGAGCGCGCAATTTTTCGAAACATTCATTTACGACCCGCCTTACAAGCCGCTTTTTCATCACAGTGACGTGCTCGCTCCGCGCGATGATCTCGACTTCGTGCATCAGAGCCGAACGACGATCTACGACCCAGAACTCGCGCACCGGTTGCATTCTCGACTGAGCTACAATGTTCAATCTGGGCGCGAGTTGATTCGCGATCCGGCCTATGTCGGCGCGCTGCAACGCGATTTGGCCCGACTCGGTTACTATTGCGGGCCGATTGATGGTGTATTCTCGGTCGAGGTGAGTGAGGCGATCATGCGATTGCAAAAGAATTACTCGATGCGAATTACCGGGACTTTAACGCTTCCGGTGCGGCGAGCGTTGCACTTGCCCTGATTCGGGGTAGCAGCGTTCCGCGCGCGCTGACGCTGTAGTGATCACTGCTGCATTTCTCCCAATTTGAGGTAAAATAGGCGCCACCGATGAATCAGACCGTCAGCAAATCGATTGTCGATCTTTTGCTCGAGCGGCATCGAGTCGCGTGAGGAAGCCGTTCAGCTCGCGCAAAACATGAATGGCGGCTCGTGGACGGCGCAGGTCCTCGATTCGGGAAAGGTCGACGAACAAAAGTTTCTCAGCGTCATCGGCAATTTCTTCCGCGTGCCGGTGATCTCGCTCGATCCGAAGACGATCGACCGCGACACATTGTCGACCTTGCCGAGCCGTTTTGTTTTTCAGCATCACATATTGCCGGTCGAGGTGAAGGAGAGCTCGGTCGTGCTCGCGACTTACGATTTGTTCAATTCGTTAGGCCGGCAACTGGTGGGTCAGCTTTTGAAAAAACCTGCCGAATGGGTGCTGGTGCCGCGGGCCCAATTGCTCCGCGCCATGAAGACGCTCTATGGCGTCGGCGCGGAAACATTCGACGAAATTCTCAAATCAAAGCGCGATTTCGAAATTTTGCAGGAAGGCGAGACCGCGACCGACATCAACGCGGACGATGCCGAAGCGTCGGTGGTGAAATTCGTAAACCAGATCATCCGTGAAGCGATCGTGGAGCGCGCGACCGATATTCACGTCGAACCGCTCGAGAACGACATTCGCATCCGTTATCGTATTGACGGCATTTTGCACGAAGTCGCGGTGCCGCCGCAGTTGCGGCTGCTCCACTCGGCGATCATCTCGCGATTGAAGGTCATGTCGCAAATGGACATTGCCGAGCGGCGGCTGCCGCAGGACGGCCGCATGAATCTGCACGCCAACAATCAGGAAATCGACGTTCGCGTTTCAACGATCCCGACCGTGAACGGCGAATCGATCAGTTTGCGTTTGCTCGCGCGCGGCGGCCAGCAATTCGGATTCGAACGCCTGGATATGGGTAAGAAGCAGGAGAAAACGATCCGGCACCTGCTCACCCAGCCGAACGGAATCATTTTGCTAACTGGCCCGACCGGCTGCGGAAAATCGACATCGTTGTATTGCTTTTTGAGCACGATCAATTCGGTGCAACGCCGCATCATCACGATCGAGGAACCGGTTGAATATAAATTGCCGGGCGTTTTGCAGATGGACATGAAACCGGAAATCAATTTCACGTTCGCGCGCGGGTTGCGTCACATTTTGCGGCAAGATCCCAATGTGGTGATGGTCGGCGAAATTCGCGATGTCGAAACAGCGGACATTGCGATTCGCGCGGCGATGACCGGCCACTTGGTGTTCAGCACGCTGCACACAAACGACGCGGTCGGCGGAATCACCCGGTTGCTCGACATGGATGTCGAACCATTTCTGCTCGCTTCCGTTGTGAAATCGTTCATCGCGCAACGACTCGTTCGCACGATTTGCCCCGAATGTGCCGAACTGGTCGAATATCCAAGCGAGTATCTCGCGGAGATCGGATTCCCGACGAGCGAGCTCGGCACGAAGTTCAAGCGCGGCGCTGGCTGCGAGAATTGCCGGCACACCGGATATCAGGGACGGGCTGCGATCTATGAGATTTGCGTCGTCACGGAACTGTTGCGGAAATTGATCATGCAGAAGAAAGATGGCGGCGAACTCAAACAGTGCGCGACTTCCGAAGGCATGGAAACGTTGCGCCAGGATGGTTGGCGCCGTGTCGCGAAAGGCAACACAACGATCGAAGAAGTCGTGCGCGTCACGCAGACCGACGAAGTGATGGCCGAGACGACCGAACAAGCCGAGCCGGCCGTTGCTGCCGAGGTGCCTCAATCAGCTTCGTAGATCGCGAATCGCTTTCGCGTAATCGTCCGCTTTGAAGATGGACGTGCCGGCGACGAGAACGTTCGCGCCGTTGTCGATCGAAACGCGCGCGGTTTCCGCGTTGATGCCGCCGTCGACTTCGATGTCGATCTTGCGGTCGTGCGATTTGTTCCATTCGACGGTGTGTTTCACTTTCGGCATTTGATCGGTGCGAAATTTCTGGCCGCCGAACCCCGGATGAACCGTCATCACCAGCAACATGTCGATCTTATCCAGAAACGGCTCGACCAGTTTGAAATCGGTTTCCGGATTCAAAGTCAAACCAACGCGACAACCGGCATCGCGAATTTGCTGCAAAGTTTTACCGACATCGTGCTTCGCTTCAGGTTCGACATGGACGGTGATTGAGTTTGCGCCGGCATCGACAAATCGCGGCACGTAGTGGTCTGCGTGCTCGATCATCAAATGCACGTCAAGTGGCAGCTTGGTTTGTTTGCGAACGAAACCGACGATCGCGGGGCCAAACGAGATGTTGTCGACGAAATGGCCGTCCATGATGTCGCAATGGATCCAGTCTGCGCCGGCCTGCTCGACTTTGTGGATTTCGTCGCCTAGCCGGGAAAAGTCCGCCGCCAGGATCGAGGGAGCGACGAGCACCTTAGGCATGGCCTCTATATATATTAAGAGCTTGACGACGCGAACCGCTGTTTCATGTTACCGCGTTTCAGCCGGTTAGAATCGCGCTCCGAGGCGCACCGTTTGCTACGAAGTTTTGCGTTTCCGAGCGCGCTGAGACAACAATTTCATGTTCAACGGACTTTTCGGTTTTCTCTCCAACGACATCGGCATCGATCTCGGTACCGCCAACACGCTGGTCTACGTCAAAGACCAGGGCATCGTCTTGCGCGAACCGTCGGTCGTCGCTGTCCAAGCGGGCACGAATAAAGTGCTCGCGGTCGGCGATGAAGCGAAGCGCATGCTCGGCCGCACGCCTTCAAACATCGTCGCCGTGCGACCATTGAAGGATGGCGTAATCGCAGACTTCGAAGTGACCGAGGCGATGTTACGTCATTTCATCACAAAAGTGCACAACCGCCGCGTGCGCGCGAGACCTCGCGTAGTGATTGCAGTTCCGTCGGGAATTACCGAAGTCGAGAAGCGCGCAGTCCGCGAATCGGCGACGCATGCGGGCGCGCGAGAAGTTTACTTGATCGAGGAGCCAATGGCGGCGGCGATCGGCGTTGGCCTTCCGGTCCAGGATCCCGCGGGCAACATGATCATCGACATTGGCGGCGGCACGACTGAGGTCGCATTGATTTCACTCTCCGGAATTGTTTTCAGCCGAAGCGTCCGGGTCGCAGGCGACGAGCTCGACGAGGCGATCGTCCAATACATGAAGCGCGCTTACAATTTGATGGTCGGGGAGCGCACAGCGGAAGAAATCAAAATCAAAATAGGCTCGGCTTATCCGAGCGAGAAAGAAACCAGCGTGGAAGTGAAGGGCCGCGACCTCGTGGCCGGATTGCCAAAGACGTTGATGATCACGTCACAGGAGGTCCGCGAGGCGTTACTGGAACCGATTTCGACGATTGTCGATTCGGTGCGGATCACGCTGGAGCGTTGTCCGCCGGAGCTTTCGGCCGATTTGGTGGACCGCGGTTTGGTCTTGGCAGGCGGCGGCGCGTTGCTGCGCGGGTTCGATAAACTTTTGAGCGAGGAGACTGGTTTGCCTGTCCATGTCGCGGAAGATCCGTTGAGCGCGGTGGCCGAAGGAACGGGCAAATGTCTGAATGAACTTAAATTTTTGCGTCAAGTGGCTGCGGCAGATCGCCAGTGGCGCTGACACGCGTGACATAAGATCGACAGTCGCTAGTCAGCGATGAGCAGAACGAGCATCATCGCGTTGCTGATCTTCGGCGCCATTCTCGGTTACTTCCTGAGTTTCGGCGCGGACACAACGCGGAAATTTCAGGCGAGCGTTTATCAGTTGCTCTCGCCGTTTTTCACGACCGGTTCCGGTCTGCAAAAGCAAATCACGTCGGTGCGGACCGGATTGAAGTCGCTGGACGAATTGGAAAAGGAAAACAGTGAGCTGCGCGTCGACAATCGTCAGTTGCGCGCGACCAATCAGGCATTACGCGATGTCGAACATGAAGTGAATCGGTTGCGGCATGCGTTGAATTATCGCGAGCGCTCCGTTTTTAAATTGATCGCGGCGGAAATCGTGACCCGCGATGCGTCGACGTGGTGGCACACCGTCACGATCAATCGCGGCAAGGAAGATCACATCGAGACCGATATGCCGGTCGTGACGGACGAAGGGCTCGTTGGGAAGACAACGACGGTGAGCAACACGATTTCGGTGGTGCTTCTGGTTACCGACGAAAATTGCAAGGTCGCGTCGTCGGTCGAAGGCACGCGCGAGCAGGGAATTGTTTCCGGAGAACGCGTTTCGGGAGGGTTGGCGCCGCTGCTAGACCTGAATTTTTTGACGAAACAAGCGAACTTGCAGCCGGGACAGAAAGCCTACACCTCCGGAGTCGGCGGAGTTTTTCCCTCCGGTTTGTTTCTCGGCACGGTGAAGAGTTTTAAAGTCCGCGAGCTCGACGGCCAGGCGAAATTGGCGCCGGCTGTCGATCTTTCGCACTTGGAAGACGTGTTCGTAGTGACGGGCCGGAAATGATTTTCTTTGTCATACTGCTGGTGCTGGTGGTGATCGCGCAGATCGCGGAGTTTTTTATACCGCCGCTGGATTGGATGTATCACGCGCACATCTACATCGCGCCGGTGTTGGTTTTTTACGGGGCGATGGCGTTGCCGTTTCCACTCATGCTCGGCCTCGCGCTGTTCGCCGGTATTTTACTCGATGCGCTCACGGTCCAGGTGATCGGCGCCAAAGTTGAAATGTCGCTCGGTTCGTCGATACTGATCTACGCTGTGCTGGCGGGAATTATGCATGGCTTAAGGCCTCTCTTTATTCGCGGCCGCTGGGAAGTTCACTGTTTGCTGACCGGCGTCTGCACCTCGGCAATTATTTTGGCGCAATATCTGATGATCACGTTTCGGCGCGGTACTTTTATTTTTACGCGCGAAACCTGGTGGCAAATCGGCGGACCCGGTTTGATGGCGATGCTGATGGCGCCCGTAATTTTTTGGATTCTGAACTGGATCGCGCGGATGACGCGTTATCCATATTTGCCGGAAAGGACTTTCGAATGAATCGACGTCGACTCACACCGCATTTGCGGATTCAATTTGTCGGTTTGCTCATGCTGATCGGTATGAGCGTGCTCGGGCTGCGCTTGTGGTGGATCCAGGTGGCGCACGGAGCGGAGTGGACATCGCAAATTCGCGGCAGCTCCCAGGCGACCGTGCGCATTCCATCGGTCCGCGGCGAGATCAAAGACCGCAATGGTCTGACATTGGTCCAAAACCGCGCGAGTTACGAAGTCGACTTTTATTTGCCGGAGATGGTGAAAGGCTATCGCGACCGCTTCGGGTCGCCACCGTTGGCGGAGCATCGCGCGATTATCAGCGGGATGCCCAAGGACGTGAAGGAGCCCGACATCATCAAGATCGTCAATGATGGCGTGATCCCGCGATTGGAGGATCTCGATCTCGCGCGCGACTACAACGCCAAAAACCTCGAGCGCCATTATCGCAACGATACCGAAGTGCCGTACTCCTACATCAAGGACATCGATTTTCCGACGATGGCGAAATTTTCTGAGCACGACGTCGGCCTCCCGGGGGTGGATATCGCGATCAAGCCGGTGCGCTCGTACGTCTACGGCGCGCTGGCCGCGCACATTCTCGGATACGTGGGCGCGCCGGACGACACGAACAAGGACGAAGCGCGCAAGTTCACCTTCTATCAAGGCGATGTGGATGGAAAATCGAACATCGAGAAAGCGATGGATGATTACCTTCGCGGTAAACCCGGAATTCGTTATTTGCGGCGCAACGCGAAGGGATCAATCGACGGTGTTCTGAAAGAAGATCCGCCGCAACAAGGCGCGAACGTTTTCTTGACGATCGACTCGCGAATTCAAGCAATCACCGATGAAGCGTTGCGCGCGGTCAGCCGCGCCGGCGCGGTCGTTGTCGATCCAAACAATGGAAACGTGCTGGCGATGGTTTCCGTCCCGTCATTTGATCCCAACGCATTCATCCCGAGTATCAAGGCGAAGGATTGGCAAGCCCTGCGAAAAGATCCGGCCGACCCGCTGGTGAATCGTGCGATCAGTGGGCTTCCGCCGGGCTCGACGTTCAAATTGATTACGTCGCTCGCTGGTCTGCGAAAAGGCCTAACGAACAACAAATTCAACTGCGGCGGCGGAGTCAGTTACGGCGATCACTTCTTTCAATGCTGGGTCGCGTCAAAACATTACACGCACGGGAATATTGGACTCGCCGATGCAATCAAAGTTTCCTGCGATTCATTTTTCTATCAGTACGGCAACGCTGCCGGCATCCAGTCGATCGACGTCATCGGCAAGGCGCTTGGCATCGGCGAAGAATCAGGTTTGCAATTGAGCGGCGAGCAGACGGGCAATATGCCTGGACCCGAATGGATGCAGATTCATCATCCGCAGGAAAGATGGTCCTCTGCTCAGACGGCCAACGTTTCAATCGGTCAGGGCTACACTTTGGTTTCGCCACTGCAGCTGGCGATGGCTTACGTCGCGGTCGCGAACGGCGGCACCTGTTATTATCCGCGTTTGATCGACAAGGTAGTTAATCAGGACGGCACACCGGTCCTTAACGAAAATGGAAAGCCGGTGAGTTTCGCTCCCCATATGCGATCCGATTTGCGGCGTGAAGTGACGCCCGATCAGATCGACCTTGTTCGAAAGGGTCTGTGGAAAGTCGTGAACGAAGATGGCGGCACCGGAGGACGGGCTCGATTGAAGAATGTAGTAGTTGCGGGGAAAACCGGAACTGCGCAAGCCACCGACCACGGACATGAGGAAAATGTGGCCTGGTTTACCTGTTATGCGCCGTTCGATCATCCGAAATATGTCGTCGTTGTGATGGTGCAGGGCGCGTCGGGGCACGGCGGCGAAGTTGCTGGACCGATTGCAACGAGGATTTTGGAGCGCATAGTTGCGATGGACGAAGGCAACTTCGACATGCAGCTCGCGTGGACCGCTCCTGCGCATCATGAAAATCCTTTTCAGCTGGTTAAGTCAGTAGAATTCAAAGGTTCGAATGTTGGCGGCGGTGCAGATGAAGAAGACGCAGGCTCTTCGAGCACTGACGTGCAAATGGCCAGCGACAATGCTTCGCCTGATGTCGAACAAGAAGCGGATGCTCAGGGCCAGGTGTCACGGCGGCCTAGAGTCGCGCGCGCGGTTCCGGCAGCAACGCCGAGACCGCTTAACTTTTTCGAGCGGCTTTTTGGTGGGAAACGTCCGGCGCCGCAGCCGACGCCGCCACCGGTTCGTCGTCGCTTTTAACAATCAATGTCGATCTAACGAGCGTATGAATATTCTTTGCGTTGCTGCGCATCCGCTCGCGATCACGCAATCGTTTAAAATTTATGTTAGACAGAGTGAAGAAAATTTTGGGTCTTGGGTCACGCAAGACCGGCAACAAACTCGTAGTCAGTGTGGAGAAGCTCGAGCGTCGCGTGGCGCTGCTCGAGAATGGACTGCTCGAAGAATATAGCGTCGAGCGGAGCGGCTCGCGCAACATCGTCGGCTGCGTCTACAAAGGACGCGTCAAGAACATCGAGATGGGTTTGAAGGCGATGTTTGTCGACATTGGTCTCGACAAAAACGCGTTTCTCCATTTTTGGGACGCATTGCCCGCAGCGCTCGACAGCGGCATCGAAGAAGTCGATCGCCCATCGAAGAAGCAGCGCAAACGAATCACGGCCAAAGATATTCCGAACATTTATCCCGTCGGCTCAGAGGTGATCGTGCAGGTCACCAAAGGTCCGATTGGAACCAAAGGGCCGCGTGTTACGACGAACTTGAGTTTCGCCGGGCGCTATCTGGTCTTGATGCCGTTCAGCGATCGCAGCGGCATTTCGCGCAAGATTGAAGACCCGAGAGAGCGCAATCGGCTCCGGAAAATTTTGCGTGAGTTGGAAATTCCCGAGAGTATTGGCGTCATCATCCGAACGGTGGGCGAAGGTCAGCGCGCTCGCTACTTCGTGCGCGATTTACGATTTCTTATCGATCAATGGGCCGAAGTCGAGCAACGGATTCGAGACAATCCCGCGCCGTGTCGGGTTTTTGAAGAACCGGACTTGGTGGAACGAACGGTCCGCGATTTCTTAACTGAAGAGATCGATGAAGTTCTCATCGACGACCGCGAGTCGCTGGAACGAATGGGCCAGCTCGTTGAAAAAATTTCGCGGCGGTCGCGCAACCGCCTGAAGCTGTATGACGGCGCGGAGCCGATTTTCGAAGCGCTCGGAATTCAAAAACAGATCGACGACGCTTTTCATCGACAAGTTTGGCTGAGATGTGGCGGCTACATTGTGATCGACGAAACCGAAGCGCTCGTCGCCGTCGACGTGAACACCGGTCGCAACAAAGGCGGCCGCGACGTCGAGAAAACGATTCTGCAAACGAACCTCGAAGCGGCGGACGAGATTGCGCGGCAATTGCGGTTGCGAAACATCGGCGGACTAATCATCGCCGATTTCATCGACATGAAGAGCCGCAAAGACCAGCAGGCTGTCTTCACGTTAATGAGAGAGCGGCTCAAACGGGACAAAGCGAAAACGCACGTCTTGCCGATTTCGCAGCTGGGATTAATGGAAATGACGCGACAGCGCGCTCAGGAAAGTCTCAGCGATACCATTTACGAAAATTGTCCTTACTGCGGCGGCCGCGGCGCGGTCAAAACATCGGAGACGACCAGTGTAGAGTTGCACCGCATGCTCAACACCGTGATGCGTAGATATCAGGATAGCGTTCATGACTTTCGAGTGATCCTGAATCCCGATGTGCTTAAGCGATTGCGGGAGGAAGACGAGGAATTGCTGATCGAACTGGAGCGGCGGTATGCCGGCAAGCTCATGTTCCGGGGCGACCCTACGTACCATCACGAAAAATTCATCGTAACGGACGCAAATACGGGTGCGGAACTGAAATCGTAGGCACGGCAAATTTCGCCAAAGACCGACGTTTTTCGGGAGCCCTCTTTTTTCAGGCATTTCAGGGGTTGACCACGCTCCGGCCTTTTGTTAAAAGCGGCGCCGTTAGAGGGAAACCAAGGGGCAAAATTCGGTGCTTGACGCTGGGCGTCAGTTTCGTGTTAAAAGGCACGGAACAGAGAAAACAGCATCGAAACGAGCCCTGAAACAGCCCTTAAAAAAACCTTATTTTTTTATTGACCAACTTCTGCAGAAACCCTAAACGCATAGCCAAGTTATGAAAAAACTGACCTTAACCTTTTGCGCATTGTTCGCATTATTCGCAGCAGCGCCGGTGATTTTCGCCGACGGTCCGGAGAGTTATTCCGGAAAGAAAGAAGTGATGCAACCGGCACCGCCTGTGTGCGACTTCTATCGCGCTCATGAATGGGACCTCGGTATCTGGGGCGCGTTCGCCTTCGGGTCCGACACCGGACGAACTGATCTCGGCCAAGATCAGACCGACCCTTTCTTTCCCGACGTCGATCCGACCACGCTGGACTTTGGAACGGGTTTCTTCCAGGAACAAAAGGAGGACAATCTCGGTGAGCGAATCAACCTTGGTCAGGTCAGTCACAACGAATTATTCGCTCGCGACAACACGTGGGGCGGTGGCGTTGACGTCAAATACTTCTGGAGCCGCTATTTTGGCGCTGGTGTGGAAGGAGTCGGCTTGGCAGCGAAGACCAACTTCGCCGGCGGTGCCTTAGCGACTTTGACTGCACGATATCCGTTTGGCCGATTCGCGCCCTACGCGTTTGGTGGCATCGGCTTTATTGACGGAGGCGCAACGCTCTACCGGTTTTTCAACGAGCAGCATCGATACGCTCCGGGCTCAACATTTCCTGGGGCATTTCTTGGTCCCGGCCGAACCAACCTGCTCTATTCTGGCGACTACGTGGCCAACGAGCACGAGTTCTGGACGACAGATCCAGTCTATAACAGCCACATCCGCGGACTCGGTCAGTTGGGCCTCGGAATGGAATTTCGTGTCACCTGCCATATTGGCTTGATGGCTGACTTTTCGTGGAACTTCGTCTTTGGTTCGAGTGCCGACGACAAGCTTGAAGTCATCACCCTTAACGGAACCGACCAAACGAACTTTTTCGGAATACCCATTGCTAGGACGACTGTCATCAATACAGCGTTCAACGTGAAGCCTGGTCACGGGAGCGACAATCAAGACTTTGGAATGGCGCGATTCGGCGTCACGTTTTCTTACTAAGGTCAGCAAAGCGTAATTTAAGCGCCGGAACGCCTGATGGTGTTCCGGCGTTTTGCTTTTCACCGCAGCAGCAGGTTGCGAACGCGTCGGTTGCCGCGAAATTGTGGCGATGTCATTTGCCAGCACGCTTGCCAGCCTTGCTTTGCGAAGGTCGCCCGCCGTTCGACTCTTTGAGAAACTGATCTCGCCGAAATCCGACGCAGAGCTCGAAGCGATGGCGCAAAGTTCCCGTGCGCTGACATTGCAAAACTTTGGCCGCACGATGCGGCTGTTCGCGCCGCTCTATCTCTCGAACGAATGCATTAACAATTGCCGCTACTGTGGCTTTTCACGGGACAATCCAATACTGCGGGTTACGCTCAGCGTTGAAGAAGTTGTTGCCGAAGCTCGCTATCTGAACGACGCAGGATTTCGGCAGATTCTGCTCGTCGCGGGCGAGCATCCGAAATTTGTTAGCGACGATTATCTCGTTGACTGCGTGCGCGTCCTGAAGCCGATTTTTCCGAGCGTCGCCATCGAGGTTGGTCCAATGTCGATCGACGAATACGCGCGAATTGCCGAAGCCGGCGCAGAAGGGCTAGTCGTTTATCAAGAAACCTACCATCGTGGTGTCTACGCGGAACTGCACACTGCTGGGCCGAAACGAGATTTTAATTACCGGCTCGATACTCCCGAGAGAGCCTACGCCGCCGGCTTTCGGCGGCTCGGCGTCGGAACCTTGCTTGGACTGTGGCGCTGGCAGGACGAGGCAATTGCGCTCGCTGCGCACGTAGAATACCTGTTGCAGCGTTGTTGGCAGGCGCAGATCACAGTGAGCTTGCCGCGACTCCGGCCCGCGGCCGGGGGCTTCAAGCCGCTCTTTTCGATAAGGGATCGCGAATTGGCACAGGTGATTTGCGCTTTGCGAATCACTTTCCCGCAAATTGGAATTGTGCTGAGCACAAGGGAGCGGCCGGCACTGCGCGACGTGCTGATTTCACTCGGCGTCACAATGATGAGCGCCGGCAGCCACACCGAGCCGGGCGGGTATACGCGGCGCGGCATTGAGCATCTTCACCAGACGGTGCGGGGTCGAATAATTCCGCCGGAGTTTCATAATGGCGAAGATCAATTGGCAACCGGACAATTCGAAATCAGTGATGAACGGCCTCCGCAGGTAATTGCTACCGTCTTACGCGAAAAAGGTTTGGAACCGGTCTGGAAGGATTGGGACCAAGCACTTACCGCCTAATGCGCATCTTCATCAACGGTGAACAAGCCGACACGAAAGGCGGTAAGACGGTTGAAGAATTGGTCGAGCGTTATCAGATGCCGCCTCAGTCCGTGTTAATTGAGCACAACGGCATCGCGCTGCATCGGCGCGAATGGTCGCAGCGCCCATTATCGGAGGACGACCGAATAGAAATCATCCGAGTCGTCGCCGGCGGCTAACGCTCACTTCGCTCTGACAACGACGCGCATTCCGTCTTTTCGCACCACCGTCAGCGAAGTATTTGGCGGAATGAATTCGCCTTGTGTCACGACGTCGATGGTCTGATCAAGGAATTTTGCCTTTCCGCTCGGCCGCAAGATCGACAACGAAACTCCTTCGGCGCCGGGTGACAACTCAACGCCCGTCGCGAAGTCGCGCGGAACGCCGGCCAATGAGGGTCCCGGCGGGTTCGCTGTCATCAGTGCAAAGCGGCGATAGATGCTCGTCTTGGGCAAGTATTTCGCGAGCAACCAAATGACAATCGCAGCCGCGATTAGCGCGACGAACAGATTCCGCAACGGAACAGCAAGCATTTCACCGGTTGGGAGAAATGGTTGCTCGGGGTAACGGTCGATCATTGCCCAAAGCATTGAAGCGAGCATGAGCAAAACGCCGAGCACGCCAAAGACGATTGTGGAATGGGCGAAGAAAAGAATCTCAATGATCACGAGCGTGACGCCGAGAACAAATAACGCGACTACCTCCCAGCCTGCCAAGCCCGCCAAGTAATGGCCGAGGAAGAAGAGAGCAAAGCAGACGGCCGAAATAATGCCCGGCATGGTTGCTCCTGGAATTTTGAATTCGAGCCAAGCGCAAACGATTCCTCCGAGCAACAGCAACGGCGCGAGCGCGGTGATCCAAAGCGCGAGCTGCTCGAAGCCGGTGGGATGGATCGACACTACGTTCCCTTTGAGGTCCGCCTTCTTTGCAAGATCGATAATGGATTCCGCCGTACCGTCGGCGAGCAAAGGCTTGCCGCTGATCTTTTCGGTGGCTTCCTGGGCATTGAGGCTGAGCAAAGTTCCTTTCGCGTGAACGACGCGGTCCCCGATTTTCACTTCCTTATCCTTGTTCATGAACGCTTCCCCGATGTCGGGATTGTGTCCGTTCTTTAATGCGGATCCGCGGATCAGGGCCGACCAGTAGGAAATGGTCTTCTCGCGTTGGGTGAGCGGAAGATCTTCGCCCGTCGGCAAGATGGGTGCGGCCGCGCCGATGGCGCTCACCGGCGCCATGTAAATGTGTTGCGTTGCTAAAGCGATGAGCGAACCGGCTGAGCCGGCATTCGTATTAATAAATGTGTAGGTTGGGATCGTTGCGTGATTCAACACGCTAGTGATCTCTTCTGCGGAGTCGAGCTGTCCGCCGTAAGTGTTCATTTCGAAAATGATGGCGCTGGCGCCGTTTGTCTCGGCCAGTTTCTCGGCGCGTCGTAGAAACATGAACAGGGACGGCGAAATCTCGCCGCGCACAGGCACGACGACCACGTCGCCTTTATGGATCACTTCCCGAGCGGGAAGATTTCCGAGAATCGCAAAGCTCGCGATGAAAACGATGATCGACAATCTCTTCATTAGTTGGAAACCAGTCAGGCGTTGGCTAAATTTGGCATCGCTTCAGAGAGCAAACGAGCGAAAAATCAAGCCGGTGATTCCTTCCGAAACAATCGAGCAGATCGCAGCCGCCAATGACATTGTCGAAGTCATCGGCACGTATTTCCCGCTGAAGCGCGCCGGCGCCAATTTCAAAGCCCTGTGTCCATTCCATCAGGAAAAAACGCCGTCCTTTCACGTCAGCCCGCAGCGCCAGACGTTTCATTGCTTCGGATGCGGCGTCGGAGGAAGCGTTTTCCGGTTCGTCATGGAATACGAGCATGTCGATTTTCCGTCGGCGGTCCGCAAACTGGCAGCACGTGTCGGCATCCCGATCATCGAGGAGCGTGGTGGTCCGGACGAAGATCGACAACACGAAGCGCGGCGAACTTTGCTCAAGCTTCACGCGGAAGCCGCCGAGTGGTTTCACGACAATCTATTGAAAAAGGAATTCGCGGAGCCCGCGCGGCTCTACTTAAAGAAGCGCGGAATCGATCGGCAAGTAGCGAAAGATTGGCAACTCGGGTTTGCGCCCGATACCTGGGACGCGTTTTTGAAATGGGCGCTCGAGCGCGGTTATTCTCGCGCGCAGCTTTTGCAAAGCGGCTTGGTCAAACCGCGCGACGAGGAACGGCCCGGTAGCGATGTCTACGATCGGTTTCGCGGTCGCGTCATGTTTCCGATCTGCAACGACGTCGGCGAAGTGATCGCGTTCAGTGGACGCTTGCTCGAATCGGATCCGCAGGCCGCCAAGTATGTGAACTCGCCCGAAACGCCGCTGTTCCAAAAAGGCCGCGTGTTGTTTGGACTGCACAAAACGAAACGCGCGTTGATCGATGCAAACTGCGCGATCGTGTGCGAAGGCCAACTTGATCTCATTACGTTGTTTGAGGCCGGAATCAAAAACGTAGTCGCGCCACAAGGCACCGCGTTCACCGAACATCAGGCAAGGATCCTGAAACGTTTTGTCGATGAAGTGGTGCTTTGCTTTGACGCCGACCGCGCAGGCCAAAAAGCCGCCGAACACTCGCTGGACGCGCTCTTGCAAAACGATCTGGTGGTGCGCGTAGTGGCGATGCCGGCCGGGGAAGATCCAGATTCGCTTGTGCGTAAAGAAGGCAAGGAGGAATTTGAGAAACGGACAGCGGCGGCGGCGGATTTTTTCGATTACTGGATCGAGCGCGAGGTCGCGAGTGTCGATTTGAGTTCGCTCGGCGCAAAAATGCAGTTAGCCCGGAAGCTCGCCGAGACTCTTGCTCACGTGCGCGATCCGTTGATGCGCGGGCAAGTGTTAAACAAAATGAGCGCGCGACTGAGTGTGCCGGCATCCGAATTCGAAAAACTCGTGCCGCGACAAACGCCGCAGCGTTCGTCCGGTTCCGCATCCAGGCCGCGCCAGACACCTATTGTCCCGCGGCACGACGTCGCGATGCTTTGCCTGCTCGCTTTGCGCGATGAAGGGGCGCGGGCATTTCTGCTCGAGCAAAATTGGCGCGAAGTGTTGGAAAAGATCTCTGGAACGGAATTGCTGTTTGAGATTCTGGGAGCCGATGTGCGACCCAACGACGCAGCGTCGCTAAACTCGTTCATGTCGAAATTGTCCCCGGAACAGGAAGGCCTGGTTTCTGCTTGGTTGATGCAAAAGTTGCCGGCAAATCCGATGGGAGTGGCCGAAAGCTGGTGGAAAGGCTTGATCCAAGGAGTCTTGCGCCGCCAGCTCGAGATCGCGGAAACGCGAATTCGGTTGCCTCAACTGACCACCGGCGAGGTAGTGAATTTACAGAAAGAAATTGTTGACCTACGTGAGCAACTCCAGCAGATTTCCGGGCTTTCGTCTGTTCCTGAGACCGGCCGGTGACTGTCGATCTTTGGGAACGCTGATCGAAGGCCGCAACCCTTAACCTACAGTCTTGGCCAGACACTCGAAAGCACGGAGAGCTCTTCACCGATCAGCGGCGAAGCGGCCAAAATTTAAACGCGCGCGCCGCCACACGAGCTCGCCAAGCGCTGCGCCGCGATTGCGAACCGAGACACGCATCAGGGGAGTTAAGCCGAAACGAATCACATCGTTGGTCAAAGCCCGACGAGCGACAGCAGGCGTATTGCTCACCGCTAAAACAAACACGGATGCTGCGAGCGAGATCCAGGCGCGGCTCCGCGAGCTGATTAAACTCGCAAAAGAACAAGGTTACTTGACGTTCGACGATCTGAACGAGGCGCTGCCCGAAGGCGTAACCGACGCGAACGAGCTGGATGCGATTCTCACCAGACTACGTCGAATGGAGATCGACGTCATCGAAGCCTCTGATGTCGATCGGCACAAAGAGGTCAAGAAAGATTTGGATGAGGAAGAGGAAGAGAAACCAGAGACCAAGCTCGATATCCTCGATGACCCGGTCCGGATGTATCTCAAACAAATGGGGCAGGTGCCTCTCCTCACGCGCGAGCAGGAGGTGGAAATCTCGAAGCGCATCGAAGAAGCCGAAAACATGGTGCAAAAGCACATCAACCGTTTCGGCTTCACCGCGCGCGCTCATCTTGATCTCGCGCAAAAGTTGACCGAGGGCCGCGAGCGATTTGACCGTGTGATTCTCGACAAGAAGATCGAAAGCCGCGAACGCTACATGAAAATCCTGCCGCGCCTATGCAAGCGGGTTGAAAAATTGGCGGATACGATCACGGAGCAATACGCGAAGCTCGCCTCTGCATCAAAGCGAGACGGCAAACGAGCGAAAGGTTTTCTGCGGACACTCGGATCGCTTCAGCGGCTGTATCCAAAGTTTTACTTCAAGCAAAAAGTCACGGAAGAGTTTGTTCATCTCGCCGACGAACATTATCGGACGCTGGTGTCGGTGCAGCATGAGCTGACGAGAAAGGCTCGCAATGGCAGTGGCCGCTCCGCTTCGGGAAGCAAATCGCGGGAGTTGGAAAAAGCGCTTTGGATGTCGCTCGACGAATACGCGGAGCAGTATCAGTCATTGAAAAGTTGGCTGCGCAAGGCGCTTCGAGCCAAGACAGAAATGGTGGAGGCCAACCTGCGCCTTGTTATTTCAATCGCCAAAAAATACACGAACCGCGGACTCTCGTTTCTGGACCTTATTCAGGAAGGCAACATGGGATTGATGAAGGCGGTGGAGAAGTTCGAGTACCGCCGCGGCTACAAATTTTCGACTTACGCGACTTGGTGGATTCGCCAGGCCATTACGCGCTCTATCGCCGACCAAGCGCGGACCATCCGCATCCCCGTCCACATGATCGAGACGATCAACAAGCTGATGCGGGTGCAAAAGCAACTGGTCCAGGAATACGGTCGCGAACCAACCCCTGAGGAAGTAGCCGAGGAAATCCTGCTCCCGGTCGATCGCGTTCGCGCGGTTCTGAAAATGGCTCAGCAGCCGATCTCGCTTCAGTCGCCGGTCGGCGAAAGTGAGGAAACGAACTTCGGGGATTTCATCGAAGACAAAGGCGCCGAAAATCCCTGCGACATGACTGCGATTGTCTTGTTGAAAGAGAAGATCAAGGATGTGTTGGAGACTTTGACCGAACGCGAGCGCCAGGTTCTCGAGCAGCGGTTCGGACTCGTGGACGGTTACAGTCGCACGCTTGAAGAAGTCGGCCGTCAATTTCGCGTCACGCGCGAGCGCATTCGACAGATCGAAGCCAAAGCGCTGCGGAAAATGCGTCATCCTACTCGGCTTCGCCAGTTGGAAGGATTTTTGGAAGCACCGGAAGCGTAGGGCGAAATCGCGCCCGCGATTCGCGCAACTTTCCCCGGCTGAGTTTGTTTAATTCGCGAAGAAATGAAACGCGAAGACGACCAGCAATTGTGGGACCTTCTTGGCCAGGCGGCAGAGCCGGGGCTGTCGCCTTTTTTTGCACGCAATGTTGTCCGAGCGGTTCGGCAGCGCCCGCACCGGGGGACGTGGCTTGGCTGGTTTGAGGTGCGCAGATTAGTACCGGCTGCAGGAATCGCCGCGGCGGTCGTCGCGACGTTGCTGGCTATTCATCGGCCCGCGATTCAAAGGCCGGCGGGACGCGCTCCCGATGTGATCGCCAAGATCGATCCACAAGATTATGATGTGGTCGCCGACCTGGACGAACTGCTGGTCACTGACGAGAGCAACCTGTGGGACGACGATACTCAAACCTTGTAGCGATCATCGCGGGATCTGCGATTTCGATTTGTGCTGGAGCCGCGGCAAATGCTCAGCCGCACGGTCAACACGGCGGTGGCGGACGGCCCGGGCCGGCGCCGCACCGCGCGCCAACGATGAACAATCCGCGTGACCGTTTCCTCGCCTTGCCTCCGCAGGATCGACAAATCTTTCAGAAAAACGCCGAACGTTGGATGCAGATGGGACCCGAAGAACGGATGATCATGCGTGAGCGCGAGAAAATTTATCGAGCGCGGGTCAACCGGGAAGTAGATGCCGCGCTGCGCGATTCAGGTTTGCGCCTTGACGCCGAGAGACGCGTTCAATTCGAGCAGCGGTACTTGCAGGAACGGCGGCGAATCGAACATTCGTTACGACAGGAAGTCGAAAGCAAACGACAGGAAGAATTACCGGCTCTACAGGAACGTTTAAAAAAGGAATTCGGACAGCCGTCCTCATCCAGTTCATCGACAATTGCTCCTGGCACCTCAGCGTCGCCAAAAAGATAAACCGGCGGGATTCTTCACCCGCCGGTCGTCAAATTGCACCGCTCCAGCCTGCTACCAGTGCCGATAGTAACGATGATGCCGATAATACACTCGGTGGCCTCGGTACCAGTAAAATGATGGACGGTAATATCCATAATAAGGCCGGTAGTACGGATAGGGATACCCATAGCCGTAATATGGGTACGGATATCCGACACCGATGCCGATCGCAACGCCGGCTTTGGAGCTAGGCGCTGATGCAAATGCGATACCAGCCGCAGCCAGCGCGATTAAAAGTAGTTTCTTCATGTCCTTACCTCCCGAATTTCTAATAATTGAACCAATAGGTACGACGAAAAGTTTCGGTAATTATTCGGTTTGTCCGAGGGACGCGTATTTCGGATAACCGGTGATGCAAATATCCGGGCCGATTTTCTCAAAGCGCACACGTTGCAAACGCGCGGCTTCGACGGTGGCTCTGGCTCCTTGACCGCCAAACGCCGGAATGCCTCCACCTGTGATCGCCGGAGCAATGTAAATTTGCACTTTGTCGATCAAACGCTCGTCCAACGCGTGTCCCAGGGTCGTGCCGCCACCTTCAATCATCACGCTCGTTACGTCTTTCTTGCCTAGATCGGCCAGGACAGCAGCGAGCGGTTGGTCTCGGTAGACCAACGTATTTTTCGCCCCGCGATCTTTGAAAATGTGCGCGCCGCCTGGAATTTTTCCAGAACGCGTCAACACAACGCGGATCGGTTGTCGGGCGCCGCGAATGCCGCGCACAGTCAGCCGCGGATTGTCGATCCTTACCGTGTTCGCGCCGACAAGAATCGCATCCATCTGCGCGCGCAACTGCTGTGCGTGGCGCCGCGCGGCGCTGCTCGTCACCCATGGCGATTCGCTTTTCGGTCGCGTTAATCGTCCATCCAAGCTCATGCCGCACTTCGCCACGACCAACGGGATCCCGGTTGCGATCCATTTGTTGAAGGCTTCGTTCAACGCCATGCATTCTTCGGCGAGGACTCCGGAGCGAACTTCGATGCCGGCATTTCGCAAAATTTCCACGGCTCGGCCGCGGTGTTGAGGATTCGGGTCTGTCGCGCCGATCACGACGGATTTCACGCAGGCGCGAATCAATGCATCCGTGCATGCGCCAGTCCGTCCAGCTGACGAACACGGCTCCAGCGTAACGTAGAGCGTCGCATCTTTCGGCAGGGCGCGCTTGAAGCGTCGCAGACACTCGATCTCCGCGTGCGGCAGCCCTGGCCCTCGATGATAGCCGCGCGCTAGGCCCCGGTTGCGAGAAACGAGAACCGCGCCGACCGCCGGATTGGGGCTGGTGTGGCCAACCCCTTTCCGCGCTTCACGCAATGCCTCACGCATGAACTTTTCGTCGTGGTCCATCTCGAACAGCAATATGCGGTGGCGATGATTCGCGCAAATCCGGCTCTGAGAATTTGTGATATCGGTTTTCTTTGCTTTTCTGCTTGGCGAATCTCGCGCGCCAGACTTAGTTAAAGCAGAACCCCCAACACTATGGCCACCAAAACCGAAGAGAAATCCGGCGCCGACAAATTAACTGCCGCCCGAAACAAAAATCTCGATCTCGCGATCCAACAAATTGCAAAGGATTACGGCGAAGGCGCGATTATGCGCCTCGGCGCCGAGAAGATTGTCGACATCGATGTTATTCCGACGGGCAACATTTTGATCGATCGCGCCCTGGGCGTCGGTGGATTTCCGCGGGGCCGCGTTGTCGAAGTTTTTGGTCCGGAATCGTCCGGTAAAACGACGCTCACGCTCACGGTTATCGCGCAAGCGCAAAAGCGCGGCGGACTCGCAGCATTCATCGACGTCGAGCACGCTCTCGATCCTCAGTACACGAAGAAACTCGGCGTGAATCTGGACGACCTGCTCGTTTCGCAGCCGAGCTCGGGCGAAGAAGCGCTGCGAATTTGTGAGACCCTCATTCGTTCTAATTCGCTCGATGTGATCGTCGTCGACTCCGTGGCAGCTTTGGTCACACGCGCGGAATTGGAAGGCGAGATCGGCGACATCACCGTTGGTGCGCAGGCGCGGTTAATGAGCGCGGCGTTGCGCAAGCTCACCTCGCTTATTTCGAAAGCGCGCACGTGCTGCATTTTCACAAATCAGATCCGCGAAAAGATCGGCGTGATGTTTGGCAACCCGGAGACGACGCCGGGCGGCAAAGCTTTGAAATTCTACGCGAGCTTAAGGGTCGACATCCGCCGCATCGGCGCGATCAAGCAGACCGACGGCAGCGTCACGGGGAATCGCACACGGGTCAAAATAGTGAAAAACAAAGTCGCGCCTCCGTTCACCGAAGCCGAGTTCGACATCATGTATAACGAGGGAATTTCGACGACGGGCTCACTGCTCGATCTCGCACTGGAAAAGGGAATTATCGAAAAACGCGGTTCGTGGCTCAATTACAAGGGCTCGCAACTCGCGCAGGGTCGCGATGCGGCCAAGGAAGTCTTGAAAGAGGACCGAAAACTTTACGAGGAAATTGAAGCCGCGGTGAAAGCTAAATTGAACGAGGACAAGGAATAGCAAATCTAAGATCGACATGCTCTCTCGATCTATCCCTGCGTTCGTTTTTTTCCTCGTAACAGTCGCCGCAAAGGCGGCAACACCGAACCCCGAAGCGCCGGTTCGGCTGATTCCCGGCCTAGGCGATGTTCATCATCCGGTTTCAACGAAGAACAAACAGGCACAGCAGTTCTTCGATCAAGGCTTGGCGCTCGTTTACGGATTTAATCACGATGAAGCGCGCCGATCTTTTCAGCGCGCGGCCGAGCTCGATCCCAAACTTGCGATGGCGCATTGGGGTGTCGCTTTGACATTAGGGCCGAATTACAATTTACCGGTCGATCCTGAACGCGAACGCGCCGGTTACGATGCGGTCCAACGTGCCGTCGCGTTGAAAGAGAACGCGTCCGAGCCGGAGCGCGCTTACATCGAGGCGCTCGTTGTTCGTTATTCCAACGATCCAAAGGCGGATCTCCACGCGCTCGATCGCGCTTATAGCGATGCGATGCGCAAACTCTCCGCCCGTTATCCGGACGATCTCGATGCCGCTACGCTGTTCGCCGAGAGCATGATGAATTTGAATCCGTGGAAGCTTTGGACTGCGGACGGCAAGGCGGCCGAGGGCACCGACGAAATCGTCTCGACTCTCGAATCCGTTCTGAAACGCGACCCGAATCATCTCGGAGCCAATCACTATTACATTCACGCGGTCGAAGCTTCGACTCATCCCGAACGCGCGTTGCCGAGTGCTGCACGTTTGGAAAAATTAGCGCCGGCGGAAGGTCATCTCGCCCACATGCCATCCCACATTTACGCGCGGGTGGGCGATCATTTGGCTTCGGCGCGCTGCAATGCGGCTGCCATGGTGGCCGACAAGAAATTTCTGGAGCAAACGCGCACACAGGGCTTTTACCGCTTGATGTATTACAGCCACAACATGCATTTCCTGGCTTTCGCAGATTGCATGCGCGGAGACTTCACCGGAGCCAAAGCAGCAGCCGATAAACTCGTCGACAACGTCAAACTTGGCGTGAAAGGAATTCCGATGCTGGAAGGATTTTTGCCAACGCCGATCACCGTCATGCTCGGTTTCGAGCGTTGGAATGACATTTTGAAAATACCGCAGCCCGAGAGCTCGTTCATGATGACCAACGCGGTCTGGCATTCGGCGCGCGGGATCGCTTTTGCGAATCTCGGCAAGACATCCGATGCCGAGAACGAGCAGAAAGCGTTTCAGGATCTGGTCGGGAAGATTTCCCCCGACGACATGTACGACATGCTGAACAGCAGAGGCGCCGTCTTTAAGATTCACCAAAACGTGTTGGCCGGTGCAATTGCGCACAGCCGCCACGATGACAACGCCGCCATCGATTCTTACAAACAGGCTGTCGCTGCGGAAGACGCGCTCAACTACAGCGAACCGCCGGCGTGGTATCCGCCAGTGCGGCCAACTCTCGGTCGATTGTTGATGGCGACGAACCGCGCGGCTGAAGCGGAAAAGGTTTTTCGCGAAGATCTCACCCAAAAACCACGCGATGCACGTGCACTTTCTGGCTTGCGTGATTGTCTCAAAGCGCAGGGGCGAGATTACGAGGCCGATCAAATCGATCAGCAATTTCGCGCGGTCTGGAAAGTTGCGATGGCGCGTTAAGGAACGCCGATCGCCGCACTGTCGGAATCTCCGGCGTCACGTGCTTCAACGTGACTGAAATTGAATCGTGTAAAACGTCACTTGTCCCTCGCGGTCGAAATGCGGCTCAATTTTTGCCGGCACGGCGCTATTTCGCGCGGCATCTAAATAACGGACATCGTGTTCGTACTCGCTGTACTCCGGAGAGTGCGCCAAATAAATGTAATACGAATCCGATGACAAAACCGGGGGATTATCCCCGAACTGCCAAAACGGTTCCAACAGCTTGGGTTTGTCAGTGAGAAAGTTTAATTGCTCGTTGAATCCCCAATCCAGACTGACAATCGTCACGTCCGAGCGATTTCGATTTTCATCGCAGAATGAGTTGAAGCTGTCACTCCACCAGCCGCGGCCACCAGTGTCGTGAATGAGTTCTTGGGTTCTGCGGATCGCGTGCAGTTGAGTTGCAACGACCGCACATAAGACAATCAAGACGGCGGCTCTGGCGCCCCTTCCGTTTGCACTGAGCTTCCAGATTGAAACGGAGACAAACGCGATGAACAAATGCGGCAGCGGAAAAACCAGCATCATGTGGTGAATTCGAGCGGCGCTTGGAACAAGCATGACGCCCAGCGTTGTGAAGATTGTCGCTAAAATCAGGAATGTGAGAACACGCGTTGCGTCGCATCGCTTCCTAATCACCAAAAACACCAGCAGCGCCGCAATTAGCGTAAGCCCAAGCCCGCTCCAGACGCTTGGAGCTTCATTCATATGGTCGAACCGGCCGCCCACGCTCATCAGTCGGTAAAAGTACGAGCCGTCATACGTCGACAGCATTGCATGCAGCTTCTCAACATAGTCGACCGGAGGCGACGCCGTTGCGGTCCGCAAGATCCACGGGAGCTTCATCACCATTGGTGAGATCGCGATGAAAAATCCAATGCACGCGAGCAGCGCTGCTCTTCGCCGAGCGCGAATACCGGCAAGTATCTGCCGCCAATAACAGCAAGCCGCAGCCAGCGCGATAGCGAACAATAAAACAGCAAAATCGGCTTTATTGAAAAATCCAAGCCCCGCGAACAATCCCGCCAAGAAAGCGTGAGCAGTCCGGTGGCGTCCTTGCCAGCTGACCAAAAAGTAAAAACTGGCGCACCGGCAAAGAAAACTCGGAACGGCTGCGCCCCAATCGATCACTGACAAAAAGAAAAAGTTTGGATCGAATGCGAGCAGAAGGCCGACCACCAGCGCACTCGCGAGACCTGACCAACGCCAGGTGGCCAACATCAAGAGGAGTAGCGCCGCCAAATCCCAGAATAGATTGCTCGCTCGCAATGTCGGCACGGTTGGCCCAAACAGCGCAAGCGACGGCATGAGCATCCAGCTCTTGAGCGCACCCAGATAGGGCTGGATCAGGACCGGGAAGGGCCGTCCGAAAAGAGTTACAACCTGATGTTCTGGAATGTGCGGCCCATGAACGTTCCCAGTAACGAAGTCCTTGGCCATTCCGCCGAATACGGCTTCGTCGTAATAGAGGCCGGGCTCGTAGAGGTTTCTTCTGGCCAATAGAAGGACGCTAACGGCTAGGACGAGCCACGTCGTCGCGATTAGAATGAATTCTCGACGTGGCGGATCGTTTTGAGTGGCATCAGCCGTCATTTGGCGTCGGGTGAGAATGACAGCCGGCGCCCGAGATTTCCATTTGGAAATCGGCGCGGCATCGAGAAACTAGGATCGACATCATGACCTCGGCTCAGATCAGGCAATCGTTTCTCGAGTTCTTCCGCGAGAAGAAGCACACCATTGTGCCGTCATCGTCACTTTTGCCGGACGCGCCGAATCTGTTGTTCACCAATGCGGGCATGAATCAGTTCGTGCCGATTTTCCTTGGTCAGAAAAAGCCCCAGTGGAAGCCACCGCGGGTGGTCGACACGCAAAAATGCATTCGCGCCGGCGGCAAACACAACGATCTCGAAGACGTCGGCCTCGACACGTATCACCACACCTTCTTCGAGATGCTCGGGAACTGGAGCTTCGGCGATTACTTCAAAAAGGAAGCGATCGAGTGGGCGTGGGAGCTCGTGGTTGATCGTTGGAAATTTCCGGCGCAACGTCTTTACGCAACGGTTTACAAACCCGGCGCCGGGGAACCGAGCGAGTTCGATCAAGAAGCGCACGATCATTGGGCGCGCTTATTTCGCGACGCAGATCTCGATCCGAAAATTCACATCCTCGGTTTCGGCAAAGCCGACAATTTCTGGATGATGGGCGACACCGGTCCGTGCGGGCCGTGCTCTGAACTACATGTCGATCTAACGCCGGACAGCGACACGCGTGGCGCTCTCGTGAACAAGAACGATCCGCGCTGCATCGAGATCTGGAACCTCGTGTTCATTCAATTCAACGCGAACCCCGATGGAACGTTTACGCCGTTGCCACAGCGTCACGTCGATACCGGAATGGGGTTCGAGCGCACAACGGCCATCATTCAGGGCACGAAAAATCTCGCCGATTTTTCGGGCACGGTTTCGAACTACGAGACCGACATCTTCCGCCCGATCTTCGACGAGATCGAAAAACTCAGCGGCAAGAAATACACGAGCACGTTGCCGAAAAGCGGAGTCGCGCACGAAAGCGAGCAGGAGAAGATCGACATCGCGTTTCGCGTGGTGGCCGATCACATCCGCGCGCTCGGTTTTGCAATCGCCGACGGAATCGTTCCTTCGAATGAAGGCCGAGGTTACGTCTTGCGCCGGATTTTGCGGCGCGCGGTGCGTTACGGCCGCTCGTTGGGTTTTCACGAACCGTTCTTCTTCAAACTCGTCGACGTCGTCGCGAAAACGATGGGCGACGTCTTTCCCGAGGTTCGCGCGAAGAAAAGGGCGATCCAAGAAACAATTCGCCGCGAGGAAGAATCGTTTAATCGCACGCTCGATCAAGGCATAGATCTCTTTGAGGACATCGCCGTGCCACAAGCGGTTTTGGACGCGTTAAAGCGAGAGGGTTTCGAAATAGCAAGCAACAGAACGACTGATACCGCCGAGTGGGCGCGTTCGTCGGATGCCGAACGCGCCCAACAAACTAAGGACTTTTTCGAAGGATTCGAGATTCGAAATAGGGAAACTAAGGAAGTTGTGTATTCGGATAGACGCAGGTACTTCTTCCGTAGTAGGTGGCCAGAGGTTCTTAAGACTGTTCCGGTCGTGCCGGCTGCGGCGGCTTTCAAACTGTACGACACCTATGGTTTCCCGCTCGATCTTACGGCACTAATGGCGCGTGAGCGTGGACTCA
>WNFR01001171.1_pt1 | contig 28410 bp, 24 predicted proteins | sample 5400221 | NCBI WGS metagenome assembly WNFR01 (sample SAMN13153357, study PRJNA577476) | soil metagenome | isolation source: 40 cm soil under Madrone tree | place: USA:California | collected 2016-06-14
CATCGCGCTTGCCTCTCTCCGGCGACGGTGCCGCGAGGGCGGCAAGATCGTCAGGCGCACCGCCTCCCGACCACTGACGGGCCCGCTTGGCCCACAGGGCGAGCGCGCGTGGCGGGTAGCCGCTCTTCTCCTTCTCGCAGGTGCGCTGCAAGCGCGCATAGACGAAATCGGCGGCGATATCAGCAATTAGCGGATGCTTGTCGGAGTCGACCACGGCCACCGCCACCGAGAACTTGCGCAGCAATTCGATAAAGGACGGCACGAGAAAGCTCTCGTGCCGCACCTCAACCACATGGCGGATGGGCCGACCGTCGAGCTTCAGCGGCAATAGCGCGAGAAAAGCCGCGAAATCGGCCGGATCGAATTTTTTGCTCGGTGCCATCTGCCAAAGCACCGGCCCGAGCTTCGATTTGAGCTCGAGCAGGCCGCTCGCAAAGAAACGCTCGATCGCAGGACCGGCTTCGGCGAGGACGCGGCGGTTGGTCGCGAATTGCGGACCTTTGAGCGAGAAGACGAAATCGGCCGGCGTTTCCGCCGCCCATTTGCGAAAACTGTCTGGTTTTTGCGTGCGATAGAAGGTGGCGTTGATCTCGATGCTGCTGACTTTGCGGCTGGCGTATTCGAGTTCACGCGCCTGTGGCAGCCCCTTGGGATAGAACTCCCCGCGCCAGGGCTCGAATACCCAACCCCCGATGCCGACTCGGATCATCCCCGCACCTCGCGGTCCTCATTCCGACATGGACGGCGCGAGTGCGCAACCCGCACCCGCGGCGCACAAATTAATGCAGCTATCGCGTCATCGATGACGAGCGCCTCGCCGCTCCGAACTTATCTGGACGACGCCGGACCCCTGCTTGCCTGCTTGCCTGCTTGCCTGCTTGCCTGCTTGCCTGCTTGCCTGCTTGCCTGCTTGCCTGCTTGCCTGCTTGCCTGCTTGCCTGCTTGCCTGCTTGCCTGCTGCTTGCCTGCTTGCCTGCTTGCCTGCTTGCATACTTGCCCGCCGACCCAACGATCGTATGAAAAGGGTGGATTACGGTCGTATCGCTGGCCCTGAGCCGCCAGCGTGCGCAGCTACGCGCGAGCCGAGACTCGCGCCAACAGCGTCGCGAATTTGAGTGGCAGGAATTACGATGGATTTCGCTAACGCTCGGCCCGCCCTGCGGTCCAGGAGCGCAAGCCTACATCCGAGCCGACGGCTTGAGCGCCATCGTCGCGTCGGTAAAAGCAAGCTTATCCTGCTCGGCCGCTTTGTCCTGAAGTTCCGTCGCCATCCGCCGCAACCGGCCTGCGATCGTGAGATCGAACGTGGCTCGGGACATCGCGATGAGACTTTCCGCTTGCCGACGCAGATATGCACCAGTGATCATTGACGCCAATCCCTCGAGCGAGGGCTTTGCCCGAATACTTGCGAAAGGTTCCTCCTCGCCGCGGTGCTACTTGCACTCCTGCTCGATCTTATCGAGCGCCTGCGCGAGCCCCTTGAGCGAATACTGGTCCGTCGATTGCGCGCCGCGGCCCGAGGTGCCCTTGACTGTGACGTCGGCGCCCTTGCGCATGGCGTCGACCATGCGCGCCTCCTCGCCCACATTTTTAATCCAGGCGCCGTCGTTTTGAGTGTACATGGCGAACTTGGCGGTCCCGATCTCGGCTGTGGCGTCGGAACTGGATTTGAAGGGGTAGCCGATGATCACCGACACCTCGTTTTTCACCTTCTCGCCTGGCCGGATCGAGACGAACAGGTACGACTGATCACGCTTGCGCCCGGCGGGTTCCATTTTCGTGGTCTTCGGCTTGGCGAGGGCAAAGCAGACCTTGTTGCCACTGGGCAAGGCGGTATAGGCACCCCAATCGCCGTATTGCCCAAGGAGGGTAGGCTGGGCATCGCCGGCAGGGGCGGCGGGCGCGGCTGCGGTTGCGGCGGGTTTGGACGGCGTAGCCGCTGGTTTCGGCGGTGCGGGCGCGGCAGGCGCGGCAGGCACGGCCCCTGGTTTCGGTGGCTGCTGCGCAAAGGCACCCGATGCCAGCAAGGTAGCAAGCATAAATGCGGCACATCTGATTGCGGTCATCGGCCTACCTCCCGGGAGGGTCCCTGCACCCAAGCGGCAAATCGCGAATACCGTGAACTGCTTGCGGAATTCGGCAATGTGAAGGCGGATCGCCCACATTGGCAGGGCCGCTATAATATACCTCGCTGGGCTGTCATAGGGCTGCCGCGCCTCGCGCCGCGCTATGAGGGCGCCGGTACGATTTCGAGTGACTCACGCGATATGAAAGCTGTTCTCTGCCAACGCTTCGGCACGCCCGACGATCTCGTGCTTGCCGACATCCCCGATCCGGTCGCCGGTCCGGGCGAAGTCGTCGCTAAAGTGGCGACGCTCGGTTTGAATTTTTTCGATACCCTCATCGTTGCCGGCAAGTACCAGACCAAACCGCCGTTCCCATTCTCGCCGGGCGGCGAGTTCGCGGGCGTGGTCGAAAGCGTCGGGCCAGGCGTTGATGCGTTCAAGCCCGGCGACCGCGTGATGGGCTACACCAATTTCAACGCCGCGCGCGAACGCACCGCGGTCGCGGCCGACAACATCGTCAAGCTGCCTCCCGGTCTCGACTTCGATCGCGCCGCGGCGCTGACCATCACTTACGGCACCGCTTATCACGCACTCAAGCACCGGGCTTTGATGCGGCCGCGGGAGACCTTGGCCGTGCTGGGAGCTTCCGGCGGCGTTGGGCTTGCCGTTGTCGAGGTCGGAAGCCGCATGGGCGCGCGCGTGATCGCCTGCGCCTCGACCGACGACAAGCTCGCCTTTGCCCGCGCACACGGGGCACATGAGGTGGTGAACTACGAACGGGAAGATTTGCGCGCCGCGCTCAAGCGCCTTGGCGGCGAACACGGCATTGACGTCGTGTTCGATCCAGTGGGCGGCCGCTATAGCGAGCCGGCGCTGCGCTCGCTTGCCTGGGAAGGCCGCCACCTCGTCGTCGGATTTGCCGCCGGCGAAATTCCGAAACTGCCGCTCAATCTGGTACTGCTCAAGGGCTGCGCCGTCCTCGGCGTGTTCTGGGGCGCGTGGGTTCGTCACGAGACGAAGGCGTACAAGGCCGCCATCGAGACGCTCGCCCGTTGGTGCGCCGAGGGCAAGCTGTCGTGCCACGTCCAGAGGATCTATCCGCTCGCGGAGACAGCGGCGGCGCTCAAGGCCCTGGCGAACCGAGAGGTGATGGGCAAGCTGGTAGTGCGGGTGTGACGGCCCAATCCGGCGCCTCAACTCATTATGCGGCGGGCGAGATCATCCCTCGTCCCACAGCAGGCGGCCCGGTCGAACGGTATCGGCACGCTATATCAAGGCGGCCTCTTCGCCAGGCGATCCATGGCCTCGGCGAGCTTGACGTCGCGTTCCGTGACCCCGCCGGCATCGTGGGTGGCAAGCGTCACCTCGACCTTGTTATAGACGTTGAACCATTCCGGATGATGATCGAGCTTCTCCGCGATCAGCGCCGCGCGCGCCATGAAGCCGAACGCCTCGTTGAAGTCACTGAACGTGAACTTTTTGGTGATGGCATCGCGAGCTTCGACCTCGCTCCAGCCATCAAGCTTGGCGAGCGCGCTCTTGCGCGCACTGCCGGTCAATTTCTCTGCCATGGCGATGACCTCGTGATCGGTCCGATTGTGCCACGAATGCGACCTCAGCGGCCACTCGCAAACGCGGCCCGAACGCCTACCTATCGTTGAGAGGCCGGCCGGGTGGTCCGTGTCCAGCCGGATGCTGCGCGGAGGCTAAAATGTCCTGGTCGCTCAATCTCGGGACGATCGCCGGAACGGCGGTCCGCGTTCACGTCACCTTCCTGCTGTTTCTAGGCTGGATTTTCGCCGCCAGCTGGGTCGCCGGCGGACCGCAGGCTGCCTGGCAAGGGCTCGCCTTCCTCGCGCTTCTGTTCGCGTGCGTGGTCGCGCACGAGTTCGGCCACATCCTCACGGCGCGCGGGTTCGGCGTGTCGACGCCCGACGTGACCTTGCTGCCGATCGGCGGCGTTGCCCGCCTCGAGCGCATCCCGGAAGAACCGTATGAGGAGTTCCTGGTCGCCATCGCCGGCCCGCTGGTAAACGTGGCGATCGCCGCCGTCTTGATCATTCTCGCCGGCGCCCGCGTAAATGCAGGTGATCTCTACGCGGTCGAAAGTCTGCACACCTCGATGGTCGACCGCCTCGCCGCCGTCAACCTATTCCTCGCAGTGTTCAATATGATCCCAGCGTTTCCCATGGACGGCGGGCGCGTGCTGCGCGCCATTCTCGCTTCACGCATGGGCTATGTGCGCGCAACCGAAATCGCCGCATTCATCGGCCAAGGCGTCGCCTTTGCGCTTGGCTTCATCGGCCTGTTCTCGAACCCGATGCTGATCTTCATCGCGATCTTCGTCTATCTCGCTGCCTCTTCGGAAGCGCACCTTGTCGCCATCCGGGCGATGTCGCGCGGCGTGCCGACGAGCGCGGCGATGATGACCCAATTCGCCACGCTTTCGCCCGAGGCGCACGTGGAGGAGGCGGTGCAGACGCTCTTGCGCACCAGCCAGAGCGAGTTTCCGGTGGTCGACGCCGTGGGCAAGCCGGTCGGCTTACTCGGTCGCGGCGACCTCATTCGCGCGCTCAAGCACCTCGGCCCCGATACACGCGTCGGCGATGCGATGACGACCACGGTGCCTACGATCGGTCATCGCCGCTGCCTGGAAGACGCGTTCCGAATGTTGCAGGAAAAATCGGCGCCCGCCGTCGCCGTGGTCGATGCCAGCGGCCGCCTCGTCGGCCTCGTCACCTCGGAAACGGTCGGCGAAATGCTGATGCTGCACGAAGCGTTGCCCGCGGGCGCGCGGCTCGGGCCATGGACGCGCCCAACCGGGGCGTGATCCGCGTTATCCACTGTCACGAAGCTGTCGCACTGCGGTCCACATGCTGTGAGAACTCGTCGGCATCTTTGCCGCGTTCTCACAACTGGAGCGTTTCCATGACCGTGCGCATCCACTTGCCGCGGCGGCGGTTTCTGACCACGGCCGCAGCTTCGGCAGCAATTTCCGCCATTGGCGGGCTCGCCAAGCCGTATCTGAGCCGCGCCGCCGATCGCCCGCTCATTACCCACGGCGTCCAGTCCGGCGACGTCTCGGTCGATTCCGCCGTGATCTGGGCGCGCGCCGACCGTCCCGCGCGCATGCTGGCCGAGGTCGCGACTACCGACAGCTTCAAGACGATCCACCGCGCGGTTTTCGTCGACGCGCTGCCCGAATCCGATTTCACCGCCAAGGCGCTGATCGAGGGCCTGCCCTCGGGGCAGGACATCTTCTATCGTATCCGCTTCCAGGATCTTGCCTCGCCGACCATTGTCGGCGAGCCGATGGTCGGCCGCTTTCGCACCGCGCCGAGGGACCAGCGTTCCATCTCATTCTTGTGGTCGGGCGACACCGCCGGGCAAGGCTGGGGCATCGACGAGACGCGCGGCGGCATGCGCGCCTACGCCACCATGCTGCGCAATCGGCCGGATTTCTTCATCCACAGCGGCGACAATATCTACGCCGACGGTCCAATCCTCGCGGAGCAGAAAATGCCGAACGGCGAGATCTGGAAAAACATCGTGATCGAGGAAAAGGCGAAACCCGCGGAAACGCTCGCCGAGTTCCGCGGCAACTACAAATACAATCTGCTCGACACGAACGTGCGCGCGTTCAATGCCGAGGTGCCGATCTTCACACAGTGGGATGATCACGAGGTGACCAACAATTGGTGGCCGGGCGAGCCGCTGACGCGCGCCGAGCACCAGCGCAAGAAATATGTCGAGCAGAACGCCTTGCTGCTGGCAGCACGCGCCGGCCGCGCGTTCCATGAATACATGCCGTTACGCTTCACGCAGGCCGAGCCGGGACGCGTCTACCGCAAGATTTCCTATGGGCCGCTGCTCGACGTATTCATGCTCGACATGCGCAGCTATCGCGGGCCGAACGGAGAAGGCCTGGAAGAGACTTATGGACCGGCCGCCTACTTCCTGGGTCCGGCGCAAGTCGCTTGGCTCGAGCGCGAACTCCTGAATTCGCAAGCGACCTGGAAAGTGATCGCCGCGGACATGCCGATCGGCCTCATCGTCGTCTACGACACCGATCGCAACTGGGGCGTCGAGGCGATCGCCCAGGGCAACGGGCCGCCGCGCGGCCGCGAGCTCGAGATCGCCCATATCCTTTCCTTCATCAAGCGGGCCGGCGTACGCAACACCGTCTGGCTCACCGCCGACGTGCACTACACCGCAGCGCACTATTACGATCCCAACAAGGCAGCGTTCCAGGACTTCGAGCCGTTCTGGGAATTTGTGTCGGGGCCTATCCACGCTGGAAGCTTCCCCCAAAACCGACTCGACAACACGTTCGGACCGCAGATTGTCTACGTGAAGGCGCCGAGCGCGCCGAACCAGCCGCCAACTGATGGCCTGCAATTCTTTGGCCACGTTGCAATTGATGGCCCGACACAAGTCATGACCGTGACGCTCAAGGATTGGGACGATCGTGCACTCTGGTCGGTGAGCCTGGAACCCAAGCTGGGGTGATTGTTCGGGAGTCGATGCGCGTCGGCACGGCCTGTGCAGGGTGCGCGCCGCGCTGCTATCTCTCCCCGAGTGCGGCGAGAGGTCGGCCTACGCCGACTTACGCAGCGGCGCCAATTCCGGCGAAGGCGCGGGTGTCGCCGTGCGCAGCTTGGTCGAGTAGTAGGACGCATTCTGCTCGCCGCGCAGCGCCTCGCGCGTGAACTGAATCAGATGGTGGGCGATAAATCCCATACCGAGGACGGCATCGATCTGGCCGCGGCGCAGCGCGTGGCGCGCGGCACGCCAGAACGGCTTGCGGTAATCCGACAGAATACCGATGTGCAGCAACACCCGGAACGCGAGCACCAACGCGCTCGACAGGTTACCCCAGTTGAGCTTGCCGCGGGCGGGCGTGATCATCCGATTGACGTAGGTTGCATCGACTTGATGGTGAAAGCGTGCGAACAGCCGCTCCGGATCATTGGCATAGGCGATGCACCGGCGCCACATCGCCACCACCTCGTCATATGGCCGCACGAAACGCACGTTGCTTTCGAGGGTCGGATCGTCGGCGACGCGCCCGGCCAGCTTGAGGCGATCCCACAACGGCGTCTTCGGCAGCGCCTGCAACAGGTTGATGGTCAACATCGGGATCTGTGAGATGTCGATGAAATCTTTGATGCGCATCTCGGTATCGTCTGAGTCGGTATCGAGTCCGAGAATGATACCGGAGGTAACCTCCAATCCGTAGTCGTTGAGTGTCTTGATCGATTCCATCATCGGCACGGCGACGTTCTGACTTTTGCGCATCGCCCTGAGCGCGTCGGCTTCGGGCGTCTCGATGCCGACAAATATACCCAGGAACGCGCAGTCCCGCATCAGCCTGAGAATTTCCGGCTGCTTGGCGATGTTGAGCGTTGCCTCGCAGGCGAACTGCATCGGATAGCCGTGCTGCTCCTGCCAGGCGAGGAGGTGCGGCAGCATGTCTTTGGCGGCCTTACGATTGCCGATGAAGTTGTCATCGACGAAGTAAACGACCGGCGGATGGCCTTTCTGCCTGCGCATGGCATCAAGCTCGGCGGTGATCTGCGCCGGGGTCTTGAGCCGCGGCTGCCGGCCATAAAGGTTGGGAATATCGCAGAACTCGCAGAGATAGGGACAGCCGCTGGAGAACTGCAATGTCAGCATGAGATAGTTCTTCAGCGGGATGAGATCGTAGGCCGGGATCGGGAAATCGTGCAGCGGAACGCGGTCCTTTGTTTCCAAGCGCAGCTGCGCGGCCGGGCGCGCAACGCTCTCGTCGAGGCGGGCGATGAGCTGATCGGTTGCGTCACCCAGCTCGCCGATGTGCAGGTAGTCGATCTCAGGATACATTTCCGGGGAGGCCGACGGCGACGGTCCGCCCAGCAGCACCACCTTGCCGGCCGCGTGTGCGCGCGCGGCGATATCATGGATCTGCGGCGCCTGGACGTGCATGCCGCTGACCAACACGGCATCGGCCCACGCGAAATCGGCATCGCTCGCTCTGCGGAGATTCTCGTCGATAAAGCGGACTTGCCACTGTTGCGGCATATAGGCCGCGATCAGCAGCAGGCCCTGCGGCGGCATGAATGCGCGCACGCCTTTCATCAAACGATAGGCATGATTGAACGTGCCGAACGCAGGGGTGTAGTGCGGAAAAACGCACAATATCCGGCGCTGGTTCTTGACTGGTACCGATGAGCGCACGCCGCCTCCGCACTCCCTCTCCCCAATGGTCGCCTTCCTGGTATCGGGACGCAAGGGGGGCGGAACAGGTAACGCTGAGGATCTTCGGCGGCCGCTCGCACATTGCGCCTGACACGGCCGTGATTATATGTCACGCGACAGCGGGCCCTTCGAGGCCCGCGATCGGTTTTTCACGCAGCCCATGCAGCTCCGCAACGTCGCGATCATCGCCCATGTCGACCACGGCAAGACCACGCTGGTCGACCGGCTACTGCAGCAGTCCGGCGCCGTGCGCGACAACCAGCGCCTGGCGGAGCGCGCGCTCGATTCCAACGATCTCGAACGCGAGCGCGGCATCACCATTTTGGCCAAGGCGACATCGATCCTTTGGCACCACACCCGCATCAACATCGTCGATACCCCCGGCCATGCCGACTTCGGCGGCGAGGTCGAGCGTATCCTCAATATGGTGGATGGCGCGCTGGTGTTGGTGGACGCCGCCGAGGGCCCGCTGCCGCAGACCAAATTCGTGGTGTCGAAAGCGCTCAAGGTCGGACTCAAACCGATCGTCGTGATCAACAAAGTGGATCGGCCGGATGCGCGGCCTTTGGCGGTGGTGAACGAAGTATTCGATTTGTTCGCCGCGCTCGATGCCAGCGAGCAACAGCTCGATTTTCCGATCCTCTACGGCTCGTCCAGGGAAGGCTGGATGGCCGCCTCGCCGGACGGTCCGAAGGATCGCGGCATGGCGCCGCTCTTCGACCTTGTCCTCAGTCACTTCGCCGAACCAATCGTCGAGGACGGACCATTCCGGATGCTCGGCACCATTCTGGAGGCCAACCCCTATCTGGGACGCATCGTGACTGGGCGCATCAGCTCGGGCGCGGTCAGGCCCAACCAAACCGTCAAAGTGCTCGATCGCAACGGAAAGCTGATCGAGGAGGGCCGCGTCACGAAGGTGCTCGCCTTCCGCGGGCTCGAGCGCACCGGCGTCGAAGAGGCATCGGCGGGCGACATCGTTGCCATCGCCGGGCTGCCCGAGGCCACGGTCTCACACACGATCTGCGCACCGGAAGTGACGATACCGCTGCCGGCGCAGCCCATCGACCCGCCGACGCTGGCAATGACCTTCCGAATCAACGATTCCCCGCTCGCCGGGACCGAGGGCGACAAAGTGCAGAGCCGGGTCATCCGTGAGCGGCTCCTGCGCGAAGCCGAAGGCAACGTGGCGCTGCGGGTCAGCGAATCGACCGAGAAGGACGCCATGGAGGTCGCCGGGCGTGGCGAATTGCAGCTCGGCATTCTGATCGAGACGATGCGGCGCGAAGGCTTTGAGCTGTCGGTGTCGCGCCCGCAAGTGCTGCTCGAGCGCGCCGCCGACGGCGAGCTGCGCGAACCGATCGAAGAGGTGGTGATCGATGTCGACGAGGCGCATTCCGGCATCATCGTGCAGAAACTCGCGACCCGCAAAGCCGAAATGGTCGAGATGCGCCCCTCCGGCGGAGGGCGCGTGCGCCTCATCTTCCATGCGCCAACGCGCGGGCTCATCGGCTATCATGGGGAACTTCTCGCCGATACCCGCGGCACCGCCGTCATGAACCGCCTGTTCCACGGCTACGGCGCATACCGGGGCGAGATCGCAGGTCGCCGCAACGGCGTGCTGATCTCTAACGACCAAGGCGAAGCCGTGGCTTACGCGCTGTGGAACCTGGAGGACCGCGGGCCGATGATGATCGAGCCGGGGCGCAAGGTTTATCGCGGCATGATCGTGGGCGAGCACACCCGCGGCAACGACCTCGAGGTGAACGTGCTAAAGGGCAAGAAGCTCACCAATATCCGCACTCACGCCAAGGACGAGGCGGTCCGGCTGGTCCCGCCGATCCAAATGACGCTGGAAAAGGCGCTCGCGTACATCGCCGAAGACGAGCTGGTCGAGGTCACGCCGAAAGCGATACGGCTGCGCAAGAAGCTGCTCGATCCGAACGAGCGCAGGAAGGACGAGCGGCGCAAGGAGGTGGAGCGGGTCTGACGCTCGACCGTTCGCACTGATTCATCCCTGGCTAGCTTGATTCGCTTCCTGCCCGGCGTCACCGCGCAACTTGGGCACGCCGAAGCCGTAATTCCAGACCTCCGGATGCCAGATCGGCACATTTTGCGCCGGCTGCGTGTCGCCGCTGCAACATTGCGTTAGCCCGCCAACATGTATCGATTTTTGCGGTGTTTGGGGATGCTTCGTGACGCCGTGGTGTGGCAAATCCACATCAATCCCGAACGTTGTTAGCGGCGCGTTAAACATAACTCTTGAAGCGCGGCGGACTGCTTGCTTCAATCTGCCCATGAGCACGACCCTCATCGAAGTCCGCCGCGCCAAGCCGTCCGATGCAAGGGCGATTGCGGCAACCCATGACGACGCGTGGCGCTGCGCTTATCAGGGCATCATTCCAGGGCCGGAGCTCGACAAACTGATCAACCGGCGCGGCCCGCAATGGTGGGACAGCGCGGTGCGCAAAGGCAGCCGGATCACGGTGCTGGCATTCGGCGAATGTGTGGCCGGCTACGCCAATTACGGCCGCAATCGCGCGCGCAGCCTTTACTACGACGGGGAAATCTACGAGCTCTATCTACGACCGGAATTCCAGGGGCTTGGCTTCGGCCGCAAGCTCTTTTCCGCGGCGCGGCGTGACCTGGTGCAGAGCGGGCTGCAAAGCCTCGTGGTATGGGCGCTCTCGGACAACGAGCAGGCGGTGGGCTTCTACCGGGCGCTCGGTGGCAAGGCGGTGGCCCGCTCCTCCGAACGCTTCGGCGCGCGCACCCTGGGCAAGGTCGCTTTCGCCTGGACCAACTGAGCGTCCCTACTCGCGATCGTCGATAGGGCGCTGTCCAAACGCCGGCTCCCGCAGACCGGCGAGCGCGCAGGCCGCTCGCACCGTGTTGGCGAGCAGGCAGGCGATCGTCATCGGACCGACGCCGCCCGGCACCGGCGTGATCGCGCCCGCAATCTCGGCGACCTCGGCAAACGCCACGTCCCCGACGATGCGCGAGCGGCCATCCGCCATCACGCGGTTGACGCCGATGTCGATGATGGTGGCGCCGGGCTTGACCCAATCGCGCCGGATCATTTCGGGCCGTCCCACTGCCGCAAACAGAACATCCGCGCGCCGGCAGACCGCCGGCAGTTCGCGGGTTTTCGAATGCGCGACGGTCACCGTTGCATTTTCTGCGAGCAGAAGTTGCGCCAGTGGCTTGCCGACGATGTTCGAGCGGCCGATGACCACGGTGTCCAGGCCCATCAGCGAGGGTTGAACGGTCTTGGCGAGGAGAATGCAGCCGACCGGCGTGCACGGCGCGAGCGCCGGCAGGCCCACCGCTAGCCGGCCGGCATTGACCGGACTCAAGCCGTCGACGTCCTTTGCCGGATCGACCGCGGCGATGATCTTGTGCGGGTTGATCTGCGCCGGCAGAGGAAGCTGCACCAGGATACCGTGCACGTTTGGATCGGCGTTGAGCCGCGCAATCAGCGCCAAGAGCTCCGCTTCGCTCGCCTCCTTCGGCAGCCGGTGATCGAATGATCGCATGCCGCTGCCGCCCGTCATCTTGATCTTGCTGGCGACGTAACTCTCGCTCGCCGGGTTGTTGCCGACGAGCACGACCGCCAATCCCGGCGTGATACCGCGGTCGCGCGAGAGGCGATGCACGGCCTCCGCGACCTTGCCGCGCAGGTCCGCCGCGATCGCCTTCCCGTCAATGATTTTTGCGGTCATGGCGTGCCGCCGTGCGCCTTTTTTTATGAGGGCGCGATGAACGGCATTACTCCATCGTGAAGATTTTCTCCAGCGTGGCGGCGAGCATCGCGCCTGTGCCGGCGATCTTCAGGCGCTTGATCCGCGCGCTCGTGCCCGCAACCAGGCTGACATCACGCACGGCAACCCCGAGGGTATTGGCGATCAGCTTTACGAGCGCCGCATTCGCTTCGCCTTCGGTCGCCGCCGCGCCCACGCGCGCTTTGATCACGCTGCGTCCGTCGGCCAACTGCGCGATGCCGTCGATCGCATCGCGCCCGCCGCGCGGCGTGAGCCGGACGGTGACGACAACGCTGTCCGCCGACGCCGTCCAAGGCCGAGCGACCATCAACCTCAGAACACGTAGGGAAGAATGTACAGCGCAATGCAGTAGCGGATGAAAATGATGATGAGGATCAGGATCACCGGAGAAATGTCGATGCCGCCGAGATTGGGCATCACGTTCCGGATCGGCCGCAGGGCGGGCTCGGTGATGCGGTAAAGGAAATCGCCGATCGCACCGACCACCGAGTTGCGGACATTCACCACGTTGAACGCGACCAGCCAGGAGAAGATCGCTGCCGCGATCAACACCCAGATGTAGATTTCAAGAGCTAGATCAATGACGAGGAAGAGGGCGCGCATGGAATGGGAGCCGCTTCTCGAGAATCGTGCACAAGATGTACCGGGGCGGAACGAGGTAAACAAGCAGGACAGTCGATGAAATCGCGGTCTGGCCGCGTGTTCCCGATCCTTGACTCCGCCGACTCGCGGCCCTAAATGGCGCGCACTCGCGGCCAGCCGCCGCGGGGTTGCATTTGGCGGGGCCGTAGCTCAGTTGGGAGAGCGCCTCGTTCGCAATGAGGAGGTCAGGGGTTCGACCCCCCTCGGCTCCACCACCCGCCTAAAGCCGAAGCAGCCCGTTCAGCTTTTGGGGCGCGATCTCTAATCCGATTCATCAGCTGACTGTCGTCCCCGCCAAGCGGGGACCCACATATCTCAGCCTGGTGGTCAGTTGTCCCCGCTTCGCGGGGACAACTGTGACATGATTCGGTGATTGCTCAGCCGGTGGACGCCTGCTCCGCCGCCGGCTCCGGCTGGCCCAGCCAATGATTGAGAAAGGCGGCGAGCCAAGCCCGGCCGGCGGGGTCGTAGACCGCGCGATCCGCGAAATGCGCAACCCGCGGCTTGGCATTGGGCAACAACGTGCGTTCGTGGCCACGCGTGGTCCAGCGGCACATCATGGCGTGGGTCACGTCCGGATGAAATTGCAGCGCGAAGGCGGCGCCACCGTAACGAAAGGCCTGCACCGGGAACGAGTCGCCTTCCGCAAGCAAGTGGGCGCCGAGCGGCAAGTCGAAGCCCTCGCGATGCCACTGATAGACCTGCTCGGGCCAAGGATCGCACACCGTGCGGCCGATCTCGGTCGGACGGATTGGATAGTAGCCGACCTCGGCATGACCATCGGGATGTCGGTAGACACGGCTGCCGAGATGATGCGCCAGCATCTGCGCGCCGAGACAGATGCCGAGAAACGGCTTCGTCTCCTTGAGCGGCACGCTCAGCCAATCGATCTCGCGACGAATGAACTCGTCGGTGTCGTTCGCGCTCATCGGGCCGCCGAAGATAATGGCCCCGGTGTGGGCGGCCATGGTCCCGGGGAGCGGATCGCCGAAGCGCGGGCGGCGTACGTCGAGCGCATAGCCGCGCCGGCGCAAGGCGTGCCCGATGCGCCCAGGGCTCGAGGTTTCCTGGTGCAGCACGATCAGGATCGGGCGGAGCATAGCGCGGTCATTGCGAGCTTTTGCGGTGGAATCTCAATACCCGCTCGAGTCGGTTTTTCAAGATGGATAGCGCGCCCCCGCCATGCAGCCGCGCATTGCCCCGGGCGCGTAGCCTCGGAGAACAGGCCTGTCTTGCGCTCATTCGCGCGCAAGCGCGAATCCGGGGCCGGGATCTTCGCTTTCGAGGGGACGAGTGGATGTGGCACCAAGTCCACGCGACGCCGCGCTCTAACGGCCGCCTCGCTGCTGGCGAGCGATGAGCTCGAGCACAAGGCTGCGCGGGGCAAAGCGGATCATCGTCGTCACCGCTCGGTTGGCGGGGCCTGGAACGACTACGCGGCGGCCTTGCATCAGGCCGCGGTAGCCATCTCTCGCCACCTGCTCGGCGGAACGCGTGAGAAGCCGCGGAAAAGCGTCGTCGCTCATGCCGGCGCGCGCCTGAAACTCGGTCGGCACCGGGCCAGGGCAAAGCACGGTGACCCGCACGCCTTTCGGCTTGAGCTCGCGATGCAGTGCTTCGCTGAACGAGAGCACATAGGCTTTGCTGGCGTAATAGACCGCCATGCCCGGGCCGGGCATGAAGGCGGCGATCGATGCAACATTGAGAATACCGCCCTTGCGGCGCTTCAGGCTGTCGAGGAATGCGAGCGAGAGATCGGTGAGCGCGCGCACGTTAAGGTCGACCATGGCGAGCTGCTCGGCGCGGTCCAGCTGATCGGCGGCGCCGACTAGGCCAAAGCCTGCATTGTTGACGACCACGTCCGGCTCGAGGCCGCGCTCATCCAGCGCCGCGACAATCGTTTGTGCCGCATCGAGGCGCGCGAGATCCGCGCGCAAAACCGCCGGCCGCGCCCGGCCCGTCGCCGCAATGGCGTCGGCCAGCGTGCCGAGCGCCTGCTCGCGCCTCGCGATCAAGACAAGTTCGTGGCCGTGGGCGGCAAACTCGTGTGCCAACGCCGCGCCGATCCCCGACGACGCGCCCGTGATCAACGTAATGGGGCGCTTCTCCTGCGTCACGTCGGCGCCGTCCCCCGCCTGCTGGCCACGCGATGCCCGAGCTCGATTCGCTCCCGCGACGAGATGCCGAGCAGGTCCGCGGCTCGCCAGATCAGGTTGCTCTCGAAATCGTCCACCTGTCCGTCGGCATAGGCGATCTCCCACATCATTTCGACCACACGGCTGCGACCTTCCTCGTCGAGTGAGCGATTGATCAAGCTGGTGAAATGATACAGATCGACCGCCTCGTTCTCGGCCGCCGTCGCCTCGACGACGAGTTCGTCCGTCGTCGCCTCATCGAGTTGGAATTGCTGCTTGATAACGGCGTGTAGCTTGTCGCGCTCGGCGTCGGAGATGTCGCCGTCGATCGCGGCCGCATGCACGAGCAGCGCTGCCGCCGCCAGGCGATAGTCGTTGTGGTTGAACCGCGTCGGATGCTTGTCGCCTTCCGACACCTCGGACAAAAACCTGCGAAAGCTCTCGAACATGGCGCCGCAAACCGCTGCAGCGCGCCACGTTGCATGTTGGCTCCGTGAAGTCCAGGGGGCGGCGCTTTCCGGGTTTATTGCATAGCTTCGCAACCAACCCGGTGACGGTGGGGTGAGGGGGCCCCTCACCCGAAGGAGTTTGTGAATTAAGCCTTGAGCCCTCTTCCCGCTCAGCAAGGCCTCCGCAAGGCGAAGGCAGGTTTCGCTCGACCGCGGCTCGCCGGCAGCGCCTTTGTCTATTGCGCGGCCTTTCCCTTGCGCAGGCTCGCCTCGAGCAGCTCGAGATTGTTCTTCACGTAGGCGTTGCCGGGATCGCGCGCCTGCGCTTCCAGTAGCGTTTCGCGGGCGCGGCGCTGGTCGCCCCGCAGCATATAGGAGTAGCCGCGGTTGTTGAGGATTTCCGCCGTGGGTCCCGCAATCTTCGTCGCCTGTTCATAGGCGCGGTCCGCAAGATCGAAGCGGCGCTGCCGGTCGTAGGAGGCCGCTAAACCGATCCAGGACTCGAGGTCGCGTGGGTGTAACTCGACGGCGCGGCGGAAGTGACGCTCGGCCAGGCTGAAATCGCCGGCGCGGAAGTAGGTTTTGCCGAGGCTTACATCGTCATCTTTGTCAGGCGATGCTTTGGCTGCAGCGGATGAGGGGGTGCGCGCGGCCGGCCGCACGCTGCCGGTTGTCGGCGGGTCCTCTTGCGATGCGAGCCCCTGCGTGGCGGCCGTGTTCGACTGGAACAGGTCGCCCAGCCTGGTCGAGCTCTCGCACCCGTTGAGCCAGAATAGACAGCTCACCGTCGCGGCGAGCACTCGCAGAGCTCTCGCTCGCATTGTCGTTTGTCCCCCGACGGCCAAGCATCCGATTGCGTCCCTCGAGGCGAAGCGCCCGAGGCCACCCCTACAATCGGTCACGCTACGCTATCGCCGGATGGTTAAGAATCTTTCGCCCGCGGCGGCGGACTCGTTGGCCTCAAGCGGCAAACCGCGGTATACCGCACGAGCTCGGTTGATCGCACTGTGGCCTTGCGGCACCATGCGAGAAGGCCTGCAGAGCATGGTGAATAAAGGGTGTCTGCCTTATCTATGAGCTGCAGGGAAAGTGGAGAACAGGTCGATGTCGAAGCCCTGGATCAGTTATGTCGATCCCGCCAAAGTCGATGAGGCCATGCGCACCGAATTCGACCGCTGCGCGCGTGAAGGCACGCCGCGGCCGGAAAGCCAGGCGATCCGCGCCCATGTGCCGGCCGTGTTTTGGTCTTTCGCCAATTCTTGGCGCGATGTGTTCAAGAACGGGATCGCGGATCATGCGATCAAGGAACTGTGCCGCATTTACGTGTCGCGGTCAGTGCTATGCGAGTTCTGCGGGAATCAGCGGTCCATCAAGGCCGCGCAGCAGGGCGTTGTCGAGGACGACTACCGCGATCTTCTCAATTTCGAGAGCTCGAGCCGCTATGACGAGCGGCAGAAGGCGGCGCTCGCCTATGCCGAGGCGATCACCTGGGATCTGCCGGTCGACGATAAGTTCTGGACGCGGCTGCACAAGCATTTCAGCGAGCCCGAGCTCGTCGAGATCGGCTATTTCATCGCTTTGACCATGGGCCAGCAGCGCTGGCTGCGCACGCTTGGCATCGAGCACCACCAGATCCTCGCCAGCACCGACGCATCAATGGCGCCGGGCTTCGAGAGCGCCGAGGCGCTCGCGCGCTCGAAACAGGCGCCCGACTATTGGGCTAAGCGCAGCATGAAGTCCCAGGCGGCGGAGTGACCTCCAGCCTTTTGTGTCGTCGTTGCGGACGAGCCGCGACAACGGCGGCTTCGTCCCCGCCATGGAATTACGCCCAGAACTCTCCGTGCGCTGGCCTCACACCCGCGCAAAGCCGCGCGGGAACGAATGCAGCCGCTCGACGCCGGCGTTCGTGATCAGCAACAGCTCGCCCGTCTGCACGCCCGCCTTGCCGTCGCGCGTGACCACGTTGGGCTGCACCACGACCGTCATGCCGGCCTCGAACGGCTCCTCCGGAATTGGCCCTGCGGGCCGGCTCCTGCTGCCGAGGATGGGCGGAAAATAGCCGCCGCCATAGCCGTGCAGGAGATCGTCGATGATGGTGAAGCCCGCATCTTCGATCACGCCAGCTGCTTCGATCACTTGCGCCGGCAGCGTGCCCGCCTTGAGCACTGCGGTGACCGCGTCGAACGCTGCGTCGGCTGCGGTGTGCAGCGCGCGATAGAGCGGCGGCGGCTCCTCGCCGAGCGCGAAGCTGCGTAGCACCTGCCCGGAATGATCCCAAAACGCCGCGCTGATCTCCGCGAATATGATATCGCCCTTCGCCACCCGCCGGGTCGAGGGAAACTGCGCCGGTACGCCGAGTTGCGGATCGCGCATAGATGTGGCGCCGATAAAGTGGATGACGTTGGTGCCGCCTTCGCGCATGTAAGCGCGCTCGATCAGGTCACCGAGCGCGCGCTCCGTCAGCCCGATCGCAAGTCCGTCGCGCAGTCCCGCCATGCCGCGATCGCTGAGCCAAGCGCCGATCCGCAGCCAATCGATTTCTTCCTGCGATTTCACGCGTCGCAACCGCACATACGCGCGGTTGAGGTCGGCGACTTTACCGAAGCGCGCCGCGAGCGCCGCGTGCTGAGCGAAACCAAGCGATCCAATGACGCCGATGCGATTTTCGCGCGCGCCGCGTTTTTCCAGCGCCGCAATGGCGGCGCCGACCGATGATTCGCCGCCCCAACTGACCTCGGCTTCGCTCGCGAGCCGCTTCGCCAGCGGCGCGTGGTTGATCCACTGCACGAACAGCGCGTCGCGCTCGCCGGGCGTGAATACGCCGATTGCCTCTACCGTCACGGGCCATTGGGTGAGCCACTGCACCGCCGAGCCGGCGCGGTTCGCCCCGTAGAATACGAGATGGCCGCAGTCCGCTTCGGCAAGCGCTGCATCGACCGCGGCGCGGCGGCGCGCCATCTCGGCCGCGCTGAATTGCGGGTATTCCGCCTCGAGAAGCGGCTTGAGCCGCGGCGGCAGCGTTGGCCAGTCGCTCTCGGTCATGCGCTCGCGCGCGCCATAGTATCCGGCTTGGCGGCGAGCCGCTCCTCGACGAGCTTGCCCACCGCTACCATGTCGGCCTTGCCCGTGGCGAGCACGGGAAGCTTGTCGAGAACCCACACCTCGGATGGGATCATCAGCTCGGAGGCGTGCTTTGCCTTGGCGAAGCTCTGAAAATCGCCCCGGGTCGCACCTTTCTGTTGGGTGAGCAGAATGAGCCGCTCGCCCCGGCGCGGATCGGGCACGGCGACGACCGCGGATAAGGCGTTCGGCCACAGTTCCGACGCCAGCGCCTCGAGCGCGGCGAGCGAGATCATTTCGCCGCCGACCTTCGCGAACCGCCGGGCGCGGCCTTTGATGGTGAGGAAGCCCTGTTCATCGATGGCGACGATATCGCCGGTGTCGTGCCAGCCTTCGACCGGCCGCTCGAGCACGCCGGGATTGTCGGCCTGGAGATAGCCGAGCATCACATTGGGTCCGCGCACGTAAAGCCGGCCGCCTTCCTCAACGCCCTCGACTTTCTCCAGACGCGCTTCCATGCCGGGCAGGATGCGTCCGACCGTGCCGAATTTGTTGAACATCGGCGTATTCAAGGCGAGCGCCGGCGCGGTCTCGGTCACGCCGTAGCCCTCGAGAATGCGCAGACCGAACTTCTCCATATAGGTGCGCCGCGTCGTCTCCTTGACCGGCTCCGCGCCGGCCAAAATGTAACGTAACGAGCGAAAATCATAAGGATGCGCGACCCGCGCATAGCCCGCGAGAAACGTGTCGGTCCCGAACATGATCGTGGCGTTCACCGCATAGATCAGCTCCGCCACTGTGCGGTAGTGCAGCGGGGAAGGATAAAGATAGACGCGCACGCCGAAGACCAGCGGCAGCATGACGCCGACGGTCAGCCCGAAGGAATGGAACACCGGCAGGACGTTGAACACTTTGTCCTCGCGGCCGAAATCGATGCGGGCCGCGGCCTGCGCGGCGTTTGCCAGCATGTTTCGATGGGAGAGTACGACACCCTTCGGCACGCCCTCCGACCCCGACGTGAACAGGATCGCCGCCCAATCGTCGGGCTTGCGCTCGACCAGCGGCTTGTTGGCATTGATGAGGCCACGGATCTTGTCGCCGAGCGTGATACCGGCACGAATGTCCTCGAGATAGATGATCCTGACCGCCTTTTCGATCGCAGCGACCAAGTTGCCGAGCCGAGCCCTCTCGATGAAGGCCCGCGATGAGAGGATGGTGTCGATCTGCGCGGCCTTGCAGGCAGAGAGGATATTGGCGGCGCCGGACGTGAAATTGATCATGGCCGGCACGCGGCCTGCGGTCATTAATCCCAGAATGGTCACGACGGCGGCATTCACGTTCGGCAGCATGACGCCGACGGCGCGTCCTTCTTGCGCAATCGGCATGAGCTTGGCGCCGAGGATGGCAGCGCCGGCGAGCAGGCGTTTATAGGAGAGCATGCCCGACACCGGGTCTTCGATCGCAACACGGCGGCGGCCGTGTGTGTCCGCGGCTTGCATGACCGCCTCGACCATGGTGCGGTCGGTGGAGGTGGTGCGGAACACGAGATCGGACATGATGCCGTAGAGCGCGGCCCCGGCGGCGAGCCGGCGCTTGCGCCCCTTGAGCTCGGGGTCGACGGTGAGCTTCACCGGCTCGAGAATCGTCACTGTCACCTTGGGGAACCAGCGCCGGCGTACCTGACTGCGCTTAAGCCGGCTAAATGGCGTCTGCTCCAGGCCTTCGATGCGCACGGGCACGATCTCGGCGTTGGACTTGTCCGCTACCAGGGCAGCGCCGTCATAGACCTTCATCAGACTGCCGGTGACGGTGATGCGTCCCTCAGGAAAGATGATGAGAGGGTTGCCCGCTCTCACCGCCTCGATCAGGGAGCGCACCGCCATCGGCTTGAGCGGATCGAGCTGCATCGCGTTGGTCAGCATGACGAACGGCCGCACCCACCAGAGCTTGGCGATGCCGACATCGATCGCGAACACCGGCTTGTTGTCGAGCAGCGACAGCGCGAGCCCCGCGTCGAGGAAGCTCACGTGGTTGAGCGCGATAATACGATTGGATCCGGCCTTGCTGAGGTTGTCGATACCTTTGACTTCCATCCGGAACAGCGCGCGATAAATGATCGAAAGTGCATCGCTGAGCGCGCTCGCAGGCATGGTGCGGCCGACCGCGATCGCCACCACGAGGCTTGCCGCACCGAGCAAGAGAAAAAGCTGAGATGTCGTCATGCCAGCCGTCTGCAGTATGGCGACGATTACGGTGCTTCCCGCCATGAACGCGGCGTTGAGCACATTGACGGCCGCCACCACGCGCGCGCGGCGGTCGGCGCCGGCCCAAGCCTGCACCGCCGCAAACGTCGGGACGATGAACAGGCCGCCGGCGATAGCGAGCCCGGCGAGATCAAGCGCCAATCGGATGCCGCGACCGCTCGTGAACGCGGCGAAATAGCCACCGAGGCCGGGAATAGGAGGAGCGCCGAGGGTGGACGCGCCGAGGTCGATGGCAAATGCGCCCAGCAGCACGGCGCCGATCACCGTGGGCAGCAGAATGATGCGCCCCGCGGCGAGCCAGGCCGCAAGCCCGGAGCCGATCGCAATCGAGATCGAGAAGATCGCGAGACAGGTGGTCACCACCTCCTCGTTCCCGCCGAGCACGTTCTTCACCAGCGGCGGCATCAGCGATAGCGAGACGGCTCCGACCAGCCAGAACCAACTGGTCACCAGCGCGCCCCACCACAACCGCGGGTCTTCGCGCAGGAAATTCAACAGGCCGATCGTCGAGACAAGGACGTTCTTGTGCACGTTGAGATCGGGCGCGGCTTGCCCGGTGCGCGGAATGAGCAGGCTCGCGCCCCAGCACAGAAGCGAGAACACGATCATCAGGAAGGCGAAATGCGCGGGGTCGCCGCCGTCTTTGGCGGCGATGCCCCCGACGATGGTGCCTAGCAGGATTGCGATAAAGGTCGCGCCCTCCACCAGCGCGTTACCTGCGGGAAGTTCGGAGCGGGCCAGATGGTCGGGAAGAATGCCGTATTTGATCGGCCCGAACAGTGCGGCGATCACGCCGAATAGAAACAGCGCGATGAACAGCAGCACCACCGAATGCAGGCTGAAGCCAACCACTGCAATGAACGCGATGCCGATCTCGGAAAATTTGAGCCGCCGCGCCACCACGGCCTTGTCGTAGCGGTCGGCGAATTCGCCGCCGAGCCCGGACAGGAAGAAATAGGGCGCGATGAAGACCGCGGCTGCGAGCGTGATGAGGGCCTCGGCGTCGGCACCGCCGATATGGAACAGAATGAGAAAGACCAGCGCGTTCTTGAGAAAATTGTCGCTGAATGCCGAGAAAAACTGGGTCCAGAACAGAGGCGCGAAGCGCCGCGTCATCAGTAGGGACGAGGACATGGTTTTTCCGTTCCGGGCGAGGGCACGTGCCGGCGGCTAAAGAGACGATAATTTGGGCAAAACGACAATCGCGCCTGAGCAAAGCCGACCCGGTGCAAAGCCGACCCGGTGTCGCTCTGTTCGCGCTGGCATTGTTGGCTCGTCATCCGCGCGCAGGCGGGACCCCATAGTCACGGACCGTGGTTATGGGTCCCCGCTCTCGCGCGATGCGCTCGGCCAGGACGACGCGCGAGGCTATCAGCCTCCGCGGCGGGACACTTTCCGCAAAAACGATGCGGGCGGCCCGGGGCCGCCCGCTGCTCAGGTCCCGCCATGTTTCGATGTTTACCGGCGCAGGGTTTACCGGCGCAGGAGCTGCAGCCCCCCGCGTTCCATCATCACGGCTGCCACACTCAAACAGACCGCGACTCCACACACCAGCGTAAACAACGAAATCCACATGGCGTCCTCTCCGACTTCCTCCGTCCTCCATTCGAGTGTCGCAAACAACTCCTGAGAGCCCTGATCCGTTCCCTTCGAAAACGGTAAAATAAGACCTTTTTTCAAGCCAGAGCCTCGGGCGGCTGCAACCGAGGATTGGTCGAGTCGCTACCATAAACCCCAAATCGCGCAGATCGGACGACTTTGACCTCGTCTGATCGATGCGCAACTATTCGGCAGCGGCCCTCCTGCCCTCTTCCGGTTGGGGCCGCTGCGCCGGGACTTGTCTTCGCGTGCATGGTCCAAACCTGAGAACGCCCGCGCGCCCCGCGCCGGTGACAAGATGAAGTTCACCGGCGACATCTGGCTCAACGCGCCGCGCGCGGCGGTGTTCGCGAAGCTACGCGATGCGCGCTTCTTCGCCTCCTGCGTCCAAGGCGTGCAGGATTTGAATGAAATCGACGGCGACCATTACACCGCTGTGCTCGACACCAAGGTTGCGTATCTCAAGTTCAAGTTCAATGTCATGGTCGAGGTGGCGCGCGTGGATCCGCCGCGTGAGATCGAAGCCAAGATTGAGGGCACCCCGCTTGGAATCGTCGGGCGGCTCACCGCGCGTTCTCTGACCCGGCTGACCGAGGATGACGGGGCGACCAAGGTGAGTTACGAGATCGACGCGGCGCTTACCGGCAAGCTCGGCAGCCTCGGCCAACCGGTGCTGCGCGCCAAGGCCAAGGAGATGGAACGGCAATTCAGCGAGCGCATGCGCGCGGCATTTTCCGAGCCCAAGTCCGAGACATGACCCCGTTTGAACTCCTCGAGCCCGCCTCGCTAGCCGAAGCCATCGCGCTGCTCGATCCCGAGGACTCCAGCGTGCGGCCGATTGCCGGCGGGACCGCGCTGATGCTGATGATGAAGGCGGGCGTGTTCCGACCGCGCCGCCTGGTGAGCTTGCGCAAGCTTGCATCGCTGAATTCGGGAATTGCGATAGGAAAGAATGGCGCGCTCAGTATCGGCGCCATGACGCCGCTCGCGGCAGTCGAGCGCTCGGCGGAGGTCGCGCGCGCTGCCCCGGTGATCCCGCGCATGATGCGCCGCCTCTCCAACATCCGCGTGCGCAACGTGGCGACGATCGGCGGCAATCTCGCCCACGGCGATCCGCATATGGACCTGCCGCCGGTTCTCATTGCGCTCTCCGCCGAGGTCGGCGTCGTCGGACCCGACGGCACGGCCGAGCGCAGGGTCGCGATCGAAGACCTCGTCACCGGCTATTTCGAGACAGTGCTGGCGAAGAACGAGCTCGTCTCCGAGCTGCGCATCCCGCCGCAAGGCGGATCGAGGGCCGTCTATATCAAGGTGACGACCGGCTCGGCCGAAGACTGGCCCGCGCTCGGGATTGCGGTCGCGCTCGAGGCCGAAGGCGCGATGGTGAAATCAGCGCGCGTCGTGATCAGCGCCGCCACCGAGCGAGCCACGCGCCTCAAGGGGGTGGAACGGTTGCTCGCCGGCACGAGCATCGACGAAAAGATGCTTGCACGCGCCGGCGATGCGGCGGCGGACGAGGCCGAGTGCATCTCCGACGTACGCGGCTCCGCCGCCTATAAACGCGAGCTCACGCGCGTCCATGTCGGCCGCGCGCTGCGCCAGGCGCTCAACAGCTGAGAACGCAAACCATGGCGACGAGCATCACCCAAGGCGGCCAGGCTGCACCGGGTGCCAAAGTCGGCGGGCAGGTCGGCCGCTCGCTGCCGCGGCTTGAGGCCCGCGCCAAGGTCACGGGCCGCGCCGAATACACGCACACCATGCGGCTTGCCGGCATGCTGCACGCCAAGATCTTTCGCAGCACCGTTGCCCACGGCCGCATCAAATCGATCGATGTAAGCGCGGCAGCAAAAGTGCCCGGCGTCTATCGCGTCGTCACCGCCGACGACGTGCGCAAGGTCATCCCTTCTCCCTACTACGGCCCAGCCTTCCACGACCAGCCGATCCTCGCCATCGACAAGGTGCACTATGTCGGCGAGCCGGTCGCGGCCGTCGTCGCCGCCGATCCCCACGTTGCAGAGGAGGCGGTGCAGCTCATCGTCGCCAACTACGAGGAGTTGCCGGCCGTCTTCGACGAGATCGAGGCCGCCCACAACAAGACGCTGGTGCACGAGGAGCTAAAACCCGCCGGCACGTTTGCCGACCTCAAGCATCTCAAGGGCCGCAAGGGCACCAATGTGGCGCTCGATTTCAAGCTGCGGCGCGGTGACGTCGATAAGGCTTTTGCCGAGGCCGCGCACGTCTTCGAGCACACCTTCCACACGCAGAAGGTCCTGCACCTGCCGCTCGAGCCGTTCGCGTCGATCGCCGATTGGAACGAGAGCGGCGTGACGATCTACAGCGCCACCCAGGGCCCCTCGTTCGTGCGCACCGAAATCGCGCGGTTGCTCGGCTGGCCGGAGAACCGCGTGCGCATCAAAGTGCCTTATCTCGGCGGCGGCTTCGGCGCGAAGCTGTATATCAAGATGGAAGCACTCGCGACCGCGCTCTCCATGATCGTGCGGCGATCGGTCAAGGTCGCGCTCACCATGGAGGAGCAGTTCTATACCATCACGCGACACCCCAGCACGTTTCGCATCAAGACCGGCGTCGATGCCACCGGACGCATCACGGCGCGCAAATGCGAGGTATACTGGAACGGCGGCGCCTACGCCGACGTCGGCCCGCGCGTCGCGCAGAAGTCCGGCTTTACCGCGTCCGGGCCCTACGACATCGACAACGTGTGGGTCGACTCCTACGCGCTCTATACCAACCTGCCGCCCGCCGGGGCGCTGCGCGGTTTCGGCATCCCGCAACTGGTGTGGGGCTATGAGAGCCACACCGATATGATCGCGCGCGCGCTCAAGCTCGACCCCATCGAGTTCCGCCGCAAGAATCTCCTGCGCGAAGGGCGCCCGCAGGCAACGGGCCAAATCGTGCGCGAGGTTCAGCTCGAAGCCGTGCTCGATCGCGTCGCCGAGCGGCTCAATTGGGGCAAGCCGCTTCCCGCTGGCACCGGCGCGCTGCGCCGCGGCCGCGGCGTTGCCGTCGCGATCAAGGCAGTGATCGCGCCGACCACCTCGGTCGCGAACCTCACCATCGCCGGCGACGGCAGCACGACGCTCTACTGCGGCACCATCGATATGGGCCAGGGCTCCGACACCGCGATGGCGCAGATTGTCGGCGAAGTGCTCGACATTCCCGCGGAAACCGTACGGATCGTGCCGCGCGACACCGATGTGACGCCCTACGATATGGGGACGCTCGGCTCGCGCTCGCTCTACCATATGGGCCACGCGGTGCGGCTTGCCGCTGAAGAGGCGCGGGCGAAGATCAAGGCCATGGCACGCGAGGTCGGCGAGCCCGAGGGCAGCAACATTCCGCTGCCAGATCTGTTCAAGAAAAAATTCGGCATGCAGGCGGGCAATATCGTCGGCACTGGCACGTACAAGCCGGATTACGTGCCGCCCGATCCGGCGACGGGCTTGACGGACAACGTGACGCCTTTTTGGATGTGCGCCGCTTCGGGCGCCGAGGTGGAGGTCGACACCGAGACTGGGCACGTGCGCATCGCGCGGCTCGTCACCGCGGTCGACTGCGGCCGGCCGGTGAACCCGAAAATCGTCGAGACACAGATTTCCGGCGCCGTGCTGATGCACCTCGGCTTCACCATGTTCGAAACTATGCACATCGACGCGGGGCAAGTGACCAATGCCTCGCTCGCCGACTACAAGATTCCGGCAATGCTCGACGTGCCGCAGGTGATGGAGAACGAGGCGGTTGACTCGCACCTCGCGAGCGGCCCGTTCGGCGCCAAGGGCGTGGGCGAGACCGCGACTTTTTGCGTGTCGCCCGCGATCGCCAACGCCATTGAGGACGCCTGCGGCGTACGTCTGACCTCACTTCCCCTCACTCCCGAGGCCGTCTTCCGCGCCTTGCGCGTCCAGGCCAACGCACCGCTCGAGGATGAGGAATGACCCGCACGATCAGCTTCAGCCTCAACGGCGAGCAGGTGTCGGCCGAAATCAAGCCGCATCACAATCTTGTCGAGGTGTTGCAGCGCGAGTTCAATCTCATGGGCGCGCGCGAGAGCTGTGGGCAAGGAATGTGCGGCTGCTGCACCGTGCTGGTGAACGGCGAAGCTGTCTCCGGCTGCCTCTACTTGGCCGCCTTTGTCGATGGTGCCGAGGTGAAGACGGTCGAGTCGCTTGCCGAGGCTCGCACGCAGGCACTCAGCCCCGTGCAGGAGGCGTTCATCGAGGCGGGCGCCTTCCAGTGCGGCTACTGCACGCCGGGCTTTTTGCTGATGACGACACAGCTCCTCGACAGATATCCCGAGCCCGACGAGGATCAGATTAGGCACTATCTCTCCGGCAATCTCTGCCGCTGCGGCGCTTATCCCGAGATCGTCGACGCAGTGAAACTCGCCGCCCGCAAGCGCAAAAACCCTCGCCCCGCCTAGCCGGGCGAGGGAAAAGAGCCTCGCGCGTGCTATAGGTCACCGCATGCTCCAGACCCGAACCGAACACATGTCCGTCGAACGAAAGCCCGTCGCCTTCGGCGATCTGCATGGCTGGATCGCGGCGCTCAGGGAGGAGGGCGAGCTTCAGGAGATCAACGCGCAGGTCGACTGGAACATCGAGCTCGGCACCATCATGCGTCTCGCCCAGGGGCCGGGTACCGGCAAGGCGCTCCTCTTCAACAACATCAAGGACTACAACACGCCGGCGAGCCGCTGCCGCCGCATCTTCGGCTCCGCGCTCAATAATTACCGCCGCATTGCGCTGATGCTGGGGCTACCGCCAGACACCCATCCGCGCGTGCTGGTCAAGCTTTGCCGCACGATCCTCAACGGCAGCATCGCGCCAAAAATCGTCGCCACCGGGCCGGTGAAGCAGAACATCCTCAAGGGCGCCGACGTCGACCTTTACGAGTTTCCGGCACCGCATTGGAACCGGCTCGACGGCGGTCGCTACCTCCTCACCTTCGGCGGCTGCGTCACCAAGGATCCCGAAACCGGAGTCATGAACGTCGGCATCTACCGCGGCATGGTCGCCGGCCACGATCGCATCCCGATCCTGATGTGGCGCGCGCAGCATATCGGCCACCACGTCACCGCCTGGCAGCAGGGCGGCAGCGCCGAGATGCCGATCGCGGTGGCGATCGGCTGGGAGCCCTCGCTCGACTTCTGCGCGGGATCGCCGGTGCCGAAGGGGCTGTGCGAGTATGACGTCATGGGCGCCCTCCGTGGCGCGCCGGTCGAACTGGTGAAGTGCGAGACCGTCGACCTCTACGTGCCGGCATCGGCCGAGATCGTGATCGAAGGCTATCTTGGGCTTGATCCCGCGACCTACACCATGGAAGGCCCTTACGCCGAGTTCACCGGCTACGTCTCCGGCGACCGCTCGCCCAAGCCCACCATCCGCGTCACCGCCATCACCCACCGCGACGATCCGATCCTGCGCGGCACCATCGAAGGCTCGATGCCCGGCAGCTATTCCGAGAACGCGGTGTGCTCCTCCATCATGCGCGCGGCCAGCGCTTGGAACGTGCTCGACCGCGCCGGCGTGCCCGGCATCACCGACGTGTGGTGCCCGCCGGTGCATGCCGGCATCAATCTCCTGATCCGGATGAAGCCGAGCTATCGCAACCAGGCCAAGCAAGCCGCCAACGCGATCTGGGGTTCGTCGGCCGCGCACGTGCGCTACAAGCACATCACCGTCGTCGACGACGACATCGACATCCACGACTATGCGGCGGTGGATTGGGCGATCGCGCACCGGGTGAACGCGGGCGAGAACGACGTCGTCATTATGCCCGCGACCTTCGGCATGGGGATCGATCCCTCGGTGCGCAAGCGCGACCGCAATCCCACGCTGTTCGGCACCGGCAAGTGGAACCGGGTGCTGATCGACGCCACCATGAACCTCGACTACGATCCGGACCCGGACTACGGCGGCGCGCGCTTCCCGCCGACGGTCTGGCCGCAGGAGGAAGACATTGCCAATGCCTACGCCCGCTGGAGCGAACTCGGGCTGGGCAAACCGAAAGGCGCAAGCGAATAGCCGCAGGTTGGGTCAACAAACGCGGCCCGAGCACGTGGGATGTCGCGAAGCTCGGCGCAATCTACGAAGCACGAATACGGAGGCCATGCCCATGACCGAACAAGCCGTTACCTTCCCGTCCGCCGGGCTCAAGCTGTC
>WNFR01004098.1_pt1 | contig 28408 bp, 20 predicted proteins | sample 5400221 | NCBI WGS metagenome assembly WNFR01 (sample SAMN13153357, study PRJNA577476) | soil metagenome | isolation source: 40 cm soil under Madrone tree | place: USA:California | collected 2016-06-14
CTCTGACGTCAAGATGTCCGCGGTCGTTGCCACCTCTGCTGACGCTTCTTCCTCGACCGTTTCGAAATTAAAGAGAGCCTGCGCGGGTTGCGACCTTATCTCAGTGCGGTGCGTTGCAACCCGGTTAGAAACGGGCACAGTTGTGGCGACTGCCGCGATGGTTTGCGGCTGTTGGGCGCCGGATGGCGACGGCGAGCGAAACCGGTTGGTCTTGAAATCGATGATCTCAACATCAAATCCGTCGCCACTAACGCCAGGTGTAATCAGTAACTTGTCGATAGTGCCGGTCAGAATTCCCCAGGGGCGGCGCAGGCGAAAGCGCAACTCGCTCCAGAGACCCGGGGATGAAGATTTCGGATTTCGGATTTCGAATTTCGTATCGCCAGACTCGCCCGTGAATCGATGAGCTGCCGTTACGCGCCGGAACACGTCGTTGGCCAGATAGTTTTGCGCAAGGGGCAACAGATCGTGAACAGCCTGCTCCGGGTCAATTTCGAACGCGCGCCCGGCGAGTTCCACCTGGCGCTGTGCCACAATGTCATCGAAACTTGTCCGCAAGCGCGTCCCGGCATCATCGCCATTACTGAACGTCTCGCAAAAGCGGTGAATCACCGCGCCTTTCAATGTGGCGGTGAGATTGGCGGGCGGCTCTGGTGCTTCGGCGTCGTTCCAGACTGCTCGCTCTTCCTTACCCGGCGCTTTCAACGTTCGGTCGAAATAGTATTGCCGCGCGCAACGCTGAAAATTTATTAGTTGCGTCACGCTAAAGCGCCGCGGTACCTGCCCCGGCTCGGTCAGAACCTCACTCAACAAAGGAAACAGTTCTGCGAACGGCCGCGAAAGATCGATGGCTTCCCCGGCGGCCGCGTCGGTCACGATCAGAGGAGACGAACTCGACGGCCAGAGACCCTGGCGCTCGCGATCAACGGTGACCTGGATCTGCACGGTCTCGTCAAACTTCAACAGACCACTCTGCGCAAATTCATCCAACTCGAGCGCCTGCCAGATCCACGCTAACCACTGTTCCTTCGGCGTCTTGGTGAGATTCTTCAGTTCTTTCTCCGCCAATGCGCCGGAAAAGATCAGGCGATCCTCGGCCCGGGTTGCGGCGACGTACAGCAAACGCATGCTTTCAAACTCTTCGCGCCAACGATTGCGCTGCCGCAGTTCATTGAAGAGAGCTCCGCGCACCGTCTGACCGCGTCCATCCGGTATTCGCACCGTCATCCCCTTATGCCGATCGAGGATGAACTGAGTTTCGCGCCGCGCCGGGTCACGGTGCAGATCCGGAATGATCACCACGGGGAATTCCAGACCTTTCGCCTGATGGATCGTCATCAGGCGCACGACGTTGGCTGACTCGTCCATTTGGCCTTCGCCTTCGCGTCCGCCAATGGCTTCAAACTCTTCTACAAAACGGACAAAGTCGCGAATCAGGTGGCCGGATTTGTCGAACTGCTCAGCCAGGCGGAAAAGTTTTTCGACATTGGCTACGCGCTGCGCGCCATCGAAGTTCGCCGCAATCACCGTCATGAACTCCGCAGTCGCAACCGCATGGCGCAGGAGATCGGCAATGCCGTAACGGTTTCGCCGCGGAATGAGCGAGTCCAGAAAAGATGCGGCGCGATCAAGCGCAACCTGATCATCGTCGTCGATGAACTGAATCTCCCGCCGTTGTCGCAAAGCCTGCCGCAGATTGCGCCGGTGCAAGCGCTCCGGACTATCTCGATCTCCGATGCGCGGCGCGCAACGCAGGGCCAGCAAAGCATTGTCGGAAATTCCGCCCAGCGGCGAGCGCAACACAGCGGCCAGCGCCAATTCGTCGGTGGTGTTATCAAGAAATCGCAGCAGTTGAATCAGATCGGTGATCTCTTCACGCTGATAGAAACCCTTTCCCTGTACGGTCAAGTAGGGAATGCCGGCGCGCCGGAGTGCGCTTTCATAGGTCCACAGACCGGTGAAAGCGCGCAGCAGAATGGCGACATCTCCGTATTTGAACCCGGGGGCGCGGGCATGCTGCCCGCCGCCGCTGTCCAAAAACGGGCTGTCCGGGCTCCGCGTTAGCGCGCTAATGCGCGCGGCAACCTGCTCAGCGTCACGTTCCTGCGCACCCAGCGGGTCGCTATCTTCCGCCGCCGCCTCGGCTTCGCCTTCAGACTCGTCCGCGGTGTTACTTTCCGGCAGAGCGCTGACCAGCAATTCAACCAGAGGCGGCTGGTGTTCGGCGCCACGCTCGGCCTGGCTTGGCTCATGACTGACATAGCCAAGTTGGCCGAGCGACGCCTCAGGAACTTCGTTACGCGCCTGAAAAATTCTTTCGAACAGGAAATTAAAACCATCAATCAACGGCCGCTGGCTGCGAAAATTCAGGTGCAACGGCAGCTGCGCGCCCCCGGCATTTTCAATGGCCGCGCTCATCTCGCTAAAAACATCGACATCGGCCCCGCGAAAACCGTAGACCGACTGTTTGCGATCTCCCACAATAAACAGATTTGCGCCGCGTATCAGCGCCAGCTTGGTCAGCAAATCGCGCTGCAAACTATTGGTGTCCTGGAACTCGTCGATCAGAAAAAACCGATAACGCTCAGTGCCGCGACTTATCACCTCGGGCAGCTCCAAAAGCTTCAAGGCGCGCAGTTGCAGGTCGTCGAAGTCGAGCACTGAGAGACGTTGCTTCTCGCTGTCCAGACGCCGATCGATCTCGCGCAGGATTTGAAGCAATGCCAGCGAGTAATCTTTAGCCAGCAGATCAAAACCTATGCTGGGAACTCTGCCGCGAAGCCGTTCGCTGGTTGACGAATCCGTGCCCCAAAGCGCTTCATCCAGACGCTCAACAACCACATGATTGTTTTTGCTCAATCGTGTTTCGCGGAAATCTTCAATCGCCTGACAATAGATCGCTATGCTCTTTTCGCTGGGCGGATTGGCGAGGATTGCGCGCAGATGCGGCCACTCGCGCGCGGCCCTGTCTCGCTTTTCCGCAGCTACTTTGGTTAGCTTGCCCGCGGACAGCAGAACCGTCATCTGCGCGTCCAGGTCCTTCAGCGCCGCAACATAGTCTGCCGGAGCAGCATGATTAGCGCTGGTCAGTTTTTCGATCGATGCCACTGCCAACCCTTCACTGCGATACTTCCGATGAAGTTCCACCAACGCAGTAGCCAGCGCCGCGCGGCCAGTGCCCTGCGCCAACTGGATTATTTTTTCGTTCCCATGGTGGATGGCGTCGGCCAGGGTTTCTTCGACTACGGCCTCGAGCAGCATGGCGGCCTGATGCTCATCCAGCAGCATAAATTGCGGATCAATATTGGCTTCGACGGGAAATTCATGCAGCAGACGGGAACAGAACCCATGGATCGTCGTGATGACCGCGCCTTCGAGGGCGCGCTTATGACGCAGCCACGTCTGACGTTCATTACCGGAGGTCGAGCGTAACAGCGCGTCAATCTTCTGGCGCACCCGTTGGCGCATTTCGTTCGCGGCGCGGTTCGTGAACGTGATGGCTACGATATTGTCGGCTGAGACTTTCTTTGTGCGCAGAATCTCCAGATAGCGTTCAACCAGGACGAAGGTCTTGCCCGAGCCCGGGCCCGCAGTGACCGAGAGATGACAGTCAAGGGTGTGCGCCGCCGCAGCCTGCTCAGGCTTCAGCTGGCGAGGGATTGGACTTGAAGGTTCTCGATTCATGCCGACAGTTGGGTTCAATGAAAGGTCTACCTTTGCCTAACACAAGTTGAGAGTCAAGCACTCGACAAGCCTGCGAAGCAGGCGGCAGAGTTTAGCCCAGGGTGAAGCGAGCGAAGCAAGCGGAACCCTGGGTTCGGACTCAAAATAAACTCTAAAGCCCGCTTTAGCGGGCGACAGAATGGCTGGTCCTCTGTCGCCCGCTAAAGCGGGCTTGATAGTCCAAATGTGGACAGTACCCCAGGGCTGCGCTTCGCTCCACTTCGTTCCGCTACGCTTGCCCTGGGCTAAATTCTGCCGCCTGCTTCGCAGGCTCGTTGAGTGGTTCGGCCCCGTGATCCCGTCGGACGCGTACAACCCAGCAGTAAACCAGCTGGGCTATTCAATTGCCGGGAAGGCGCGTGAACGCGATTAAGCTAAAATCCGCCCGGCGCGTTTTGAGCCTGCTCAGCGGGAGCTTTGGGATCGAATGGAACGTTGATGAACTTTTTCGCTATCGCCTGGGCGTTGTCATAGTCGCTGCCGGCTTGTACGGCTTTGTTGTATTCATAGACCGCTTTGGGGCGATCACCTTTGGCGTCGTAAGCGTTGCCGCGTTTGATATGGGCCCAGGTTTCTATCCACGCCGCCTTACTACTGATCCCGTCGATCGCCGCCTGGAAATTGTCGAGCGCCAGTTGCCAGTTCTTCTGTTCGAAATAAACCAGGCCCAGATTGTAATAAATCCAGGCGTTATTACGATCGAGCTTGAGTGCCGATTCCAGTTGCTGCTGGGCCTCGGCGTACTGGCCCTCTTTGAACAGCTCGATACCGCGACGCGCCACGATCGAAACCTTCAACTCGTCGGACATACGCAAGATCTTGTCGTTAGGATCGACTTCGGCGTTAATCGGCTGGCCGTTCGACTCGAAATCAAAATCTTCGCTGCGGCCGTCCAGATACAGTATTTTCGTTTGCGAGTCGCCCTCTGAATGCAGAGTCAGCTCGACGGGCAGGTGCAGGTTCTCGAAGTTCTGACGTACAGTTCCACGCGTGCGAAACTTTCCGGCTCGGGTCCGAATGATCTGATAGTCAACGCTGAATTCCGGCACGCCCGTCCCTTCTACCCACTGCGCAAAGAAGTAGCGCATGTTCCTACCGGCCACCTTGGTTGTCAGTCGCTCGAAATCATCAATCGAAGCGCTCTTGTTGCGGTACGTTTCGAAAAACTTTTGCATTAGCTGATGGAATTGGTCCTTGCCCATCGTCTCGCGCAGCATGCGAAAGACCATAGCGCCTTTGTAGAACACGATCGACTGGTACGCCGAGGATTGATCGTCCAGAGCAGACGGCGCCCGCACGATCGACGCAGTCTGTTCAAAGGTCAGCGCGCGTTCCTGCTCTTCGCGCTGCACGGCGTCAAGCTGCGCCCCGGTCAGCGCGGATTCGCGGAGGGCGAAAGCACTCCACTCAGCCAGGCCCTGCGAAATCCACGCATCGTCGAAAGACTTCAGTCCCACCGTCTGGCCCCACCATTGATACGCGACCTCGCGCGTTAAGCGCTCTTCCGCGGGTCTGGCCGTATCAAAGATTTTCGAAGCCAGAAAAAGTACGCCCGGCCCCGAATAAGCTTCCATCGTCTCGTCATCGGTTTGCGCAACTATGAAACGGGATCCGAACGCCGGCGCGCCATATTCGTTGGTATAAAACTCCAATGCGCGGCCCATCAGTTCGCCATAATTGCTGATCCGATTTTCACTGCCCGGCTTAACAAAGAACTGCAACTCGTACTTACCCATGCGCAGCGATTTGACCATGTACTGGCCGGCAACGAAGTTTCCGATCAGCACTGGTTGTTTGTTGACGAAACGAAAGCGCGTGGTGCCGGTCTTATCAACCTGCGGGTTTACCGGTTCATCGCTAATCCCGCCGACCTGCATTCCGGTGGGCACAATTACTGTGATGTCCGCCGTGGCCCGATCCGCTGCATAATCGTGGAACGGAAACCAGCGCGAGGCATACATCAGATACGAACCTTCAGGACCGACATAGGCCAGTCTCTTGTTCGCCAGGGGTCCGCCTTCAGGAGAAGTCAGCGCACCGCTCCAACGAATCCGAATCGTCACCGGCTGAGCCGCCGCCATGACCTGGCCCAGATCGATCCGCACGTTCGGACCGAGCGCGCCGGCGCCTACCGCATCCTGCACAAATCCCGTTAACGCCTTGCCATCCTTCTCGACGCTGTCCACATGCAGCGATCCGTTCAATTCAAAAACAATCGAACGCGTGGCGTCCTGCGGCACGAACGTTATGTCTGCACCCGCGCGCAATGTATGTTCGTCGGGACTCAACTGGACCTCAATCCGGTAGTTGGTTACATCGTAGCGAGATCCCGGAACGGTTTGGGTTTGCGCGCGCGCCGTTATTCCGAAGAAACACAGAACAATTGCCAGCGCGGTGACTTGAGATCTCAAATTACAGATATCAGGCAGACGATAGGAGAGAAGACTTGGTCTAGGCATAGCGACGATCGATTCGATGACAGGCATTATAGTTCTACGCATCACTCGCCCGCCAGTGCGGGCCGGTTGGGCAATCTTGGGCGTCGGGTTGGATGGCCGGAACAGTTATGCGGTTGCCGACGCGTTGGGAAAAGACCCGGGCGCTCGTCTTTTCGACAAGGCCGGCCCAATCAACCAGGCGTCAGGAAGGCAGTCGTGCAGAAGTCCGTCCGCGAAACCTCAAGAAGCGTGCTCCCAGGTGCCGCCCGACCCCAATTTTAAGTAACCGTTAGCGACCCGTCCGCGTTACCAGGAGCTTAAGACCTGGATTCACTCGCTTGCTTGACAGGCCGCACAGGGGCGACTAGATTCAGTCTCGTTTCGCTTTCCAGACAAGCCTGCGAGGGTGCCGGCAAAGGCCCTCTCGTCGTAAGCCAAACCAATCCGCAGTTCTGCTGCTCGATTCTAACCAGGAGTTTTCGTATGAGACTGCACAAAAAGTTTCTCAGCGCGACGGTTCTGTTCGCGTTGGCCGGCAACGTGCTGGCCCAGACCGGCCGCGGCGTTCACGTTGATTTGAAGGAAACGCGCCTCGCAAACGGCCTGCGCGTTATTACGGTCGAGGATCACAACACGCCGGTTATTGCCGTCAATGTTACTTACAACGTCGGCTCGCGCAACGAACGCGAGGGCCGCACCGGATTTGCCCATCTGTTCGAACACATGATGTTCCAGGGTTCCGAGAACGTGGGCAAATCAGAGCATTTCATGCTGATCCAAAACAACGGCGGCACGATGAACGGCACGACCAACGAAGATCGCACCAACTATTTCGAAGCGTTGCCGTCAAATCAACTGGAGCTGGCACTTTATCTTGAATCAGATCGCATGCGCAGCCTCGCGGTGAACCAGGAGAACCTGGACAACCAGCGCAACGTGGTCCAGGAAGAGCGCCGCATTGGTCTGGACAACGCGCCCTACGGCAAGAGCGGAGAGATCCAGCAGCAGCTAATGTACGACAACTTTGCTTATAAGCACGATACGATCGGATCGATGGCCGACCTGAATGCGGCCTCAGTCGCGGACGTGCAGGCATTCTTCAAAATGTACTACGCGCCGAACAACGCGGTGCTCACCCTGGTCGGCGATTTCAAATCGGCTGATGCTTTGGCGACCATCAAGAAGTACTTCGAGAACATTCCGCGCCAGGCTGATCCGCCGGCGGTTGATATGACCGAGCCGGAACAAAAGGCCGAACGTCGCACTTCGGTTGACGACATGCTGGCGCGCGCAATGCGCGTGTCCATTGCTTACAAAACATTGCCCGGAAACACTGCCGAGTTTTATGCCTTGCAAGTCCTGGCCAACGTGTTGGGCGGCGGCGGCGGCTTCGGCGGTGGAGGAGGAGGCTTCGGCGGCGGCGGCGGGAGTTCGAGTTCGCGCCTTAGTCAGAAGCTGCTGCGGGAGAAGGAAATGGTAAACACCATCAACAGCAACGCTCAGGAGAATCGCGGCGTGGGCGGCTTTTACGTGACCGCCACTTTGCGGCCTGGCATAAAAGCTGAAGACGTCGAGGCCGCCGTCTATGAAGAGATTGCCCGTCTTCAGAAAGAACCCATTGCCGATTGGGAGTTGCTGAAGGCCAGGAACGGCGCCCGGCGAAACTTTATCAATGGACTGCAGAGCTCTCTGGCCCGGGCCAATTCAATCGGACAGTACACCGTCTACTATGGCGATCCAAATCTCATCAACACCCGGCTCGACAAAGTTTCCGCAGTCACCAAGGAAGACGTGCAACGTGTCGCCAACAAGTATCTGGTGCAAACGAATCGAACCGTGGTAATCACGGTGCCGAAAGGCGGCGGCCGAGGCGGAATGCAGTCCGGCGCAATGCAGCAGCAGTAAGAGGAGGATGGATTAATGAAAAACACTGCCTACAAAATGAGACTTCTGACAGCGGTGATGGCCATCGCTTCTTTTGCCACGACAGTTTGCGCACAGGGCACGCTGGCCCCGCAAACCGGAACGATGAAAGGCGCTGTTCTGAAAGGACGCGCTCCAGTCAACAAAAATATCCTGCGGGTCAAGCTACCCAAAGCGCAGGAGGCCACGCTGAAGAATGGTTTGCGCGTGATGGTGCTGGAAAACCACCGCGTGCCCACCTTCTCGATGGAAATGGTTGTGATGAGAGGCGGAATTTCGGATCCAGCGGACATGCATGGACTGGCGGGAGCCACCGCCGCTCTCTTGCGTGAAGGCACGGCGAAACACACGAGCCGCGAGTTGGCCGAACAACTGGACACGATCGGCGCGATCATTGGCGCTAACTCCGCCCTCGCAGGGTTTACCACGAGCGTCACTGCTGCCGGACTGGTGGAGAACTTCGATCAGGTCCTCGACCTTTTCACCGAAGTTGTCCGCACGCCGAAATTCCCGACTGAGGAGGTCGAGCGCTACAAATCACGCACTGTATCCGCACAGGGACAGACTCGCGGACAGGCTGCTTTTCTGGCGCAGGAACGTCTGAACCAGGCGATCTATGGAACTCATCCGGCGTCACTCGTCCTGCCGCCCGCCGAAGGCATTAAGAAAATCACGCCGGCGGACCTGGCGCGTTTTCACGATGAGAATTACCTACCCAACAATGCCATGCTGGCGATTGTCGGCGACGTAAAGCTCAAAGAAATTCTGCCAAAACTTGAAGCAACGTTCGGTGATTGGAAGCAAGGCGCAGCGCCCGCGACCGTGATTTCCGCGGTGCCGGCTCAATCGGCCGCGAAGATTTATCTGATCAATCGCCCCGGTTCAGTCCAGACGGTTTTTCAGATTGGCGCGCTGGGGATCGAACGCACCGATCCGGATTATGCTGCGATGGCGGTGATGAATCGGATTCTGGGCGGCGGAGGCTCTTCGCGTCTGTTCCTGAACATCCGCGAAGATAAGAGCTATGCGTATTCGGTAGGCAGCAGCTTTAATAGTTCTAAGTATCGCGGTACGTTCGTAGCCAATGCTCCGGTACGCACAGATGCAACGGAAGGCGCGCTACGCGAGTTCATGAGTGAATTCAATCGCATCCGCAACGAGAAGGTTTCGGCCAACGAGTTGGAAAACGCCAAGCGCTCGATCGTGGGCGGCTTTGCACTCTCGCTGGAAAACCCGGGCCAACTGCTGCAGAACATCATTACGCAGAAACTCTATAGCCTGCCGGTCAATTACTGGGACACTTACCCGCAGAAGGTTGAATCAATTACTGCCGACGACGTACAGCGCGTGGCGCAGAAATACATCGACCTGGGCCATCTGCAAATCGTAGCGGTCGGCGATGCTACGAAGACGCGCGAAGTGCTGGCCAAGTTCGGCACGGTTGTGGAATACGACGGCGACGGCAAGCCCGTGCGGACTGCTTCGAACCCGGGGCAGTAGCCGAATCTTCAGGAGCGCGCAGGGTCGGGGAGTAGCCCGACCGTCAGGGAGGCTCAGGCACCGAATCTTGAGCAACAAAACACCCGCCAGCTCGCAAGACTGGCGGGTGTTTTTCTATGCAAACGTATGAAGAGGCTAGTGAAAGATTTCCAGGCATCAAATTGGTGACGGCGTGGGAGTCGCTGTCACGGCGCCAAACCCCGGCCCGATCTTGTCATCGAGTCCCTCCAGGCTGCCATTGACCTTCTTATAAACATTCTCGATCACTGATCGGCGCGCCGGGTCGGGAGCGCCGGCCACGTAACTCTTGATGTAATAAAGCAACGCCTGATCGTTCTTGCCGCTCGCTTCGAGCGCTCCGCCCAAATGCCACAAAGCCGCGCGCCAGAGCGGCGTGCCTTCCGGAGCGGCGTTGACTGCGCGACGCAGGCGGGCCACTGCCTCGTTGGCTTTGTCCAGTTTGAAAAGCGCCACGCCGGCGAGATCTTCGATGCGTCCCCGCAAGAGTCCCGACAGCGCGGCGCGCGGGGCCTCGGGAATGCGAGGGGTACCGCCCTGGGTCAACGCCCGCGCGCGAATGTCACTGTATTCATCGGGCTGCACAGCGAGGGTCGCGTCCGGGGTGCTCAGCGCAGCTTCAACGCCACTGGTTGCCTGATCCATTAAGTCGATCACCGTCGCCAGCGCCACGCCCTTGCTCAGGAATTTTTCGGCGACATAAACCTGACGAAAGGTGCGCATGGCATCGTCGCCGGCGGTGAAGTCCTTTGCGATGGCGGCTAACTCGTCTTCGTTCGGCACGCTGCCCTCCGGTTGATTCAAAGCCGTGTTCAGCGCGAGCAGCGCCTTGAGCATCTTTGCATTCGCGTCCGTGTCCGCCGCTCGCGGTTGAAAGATCACTGCGCGACGTTCAGGGCCGAGTAGTTCCGTGAAGCTGGCGGCCCGCGCGGCGTTACGCCCGGCGAGCATCGTCTCGATTTGTCCGCCCTTCAAAGTGAACGAATGCGCGAGTTCAGCAGCAGCGTCGTCAAACAGTCCAATCGCCGCGAGCATGTTGGCCAATTCGTAATTAATAGTTGGAAAGCGGCTGAATTGACGCGCGTAGCGCAATGATCGTTCTGCGTCCTGCGGGCGTTTGCTGGCTATCAGAGCGCGCGCCAACGCAATCTGGGCCCAGGAATATCTTGGCTCAATGGCCACCGCCTTGTCCGCCAACTCGAGTCCGCGCGTCGCATCATCGTGGGCCAGAAACCAGTAGGCCGCCCCCGCCAACAACGCCAGGTTACGGACCTGATCTTTATCTTGCAGAGCCGCGTTGAGTTCCTGATCGGCCTCGGTCTTTTTACCCAGCTCCAGAAGCGCCACTACGACTCCGGCGTGCGCCGCGTTGCTTTTCGGATCAGCCTGCAACTGCTCGCGGTACAGGGCCAGTGCTTCTTCAAACTTGCCGGCCGCACGCTTCAAATCGGCCAGGGCTATTCTGGCGCCAGACGATTTGGGATCGAGCACCAGCGCGCGCGCGAATTCAGTCTCAGCTTCATCCAGGCGCAGGGCGATGTGCCGGGCCTCGCCGAGCGCTTGATGCGCTACGGCAGAGTCCGGCCCTGCCTGGGTCGCCAACTCAGCCAGACGAGACGCTTCATTTGCATCTTCGATTAAGAGGTAGAACCCGGCGACCGCTGCCAGCCGTTTCGGATTCAGCTTGGCCAGCGCCTCTGCCTGATGGGCCGCTTCGATAGCCGCGGCGCTCTGGTTACGCAAGAACAGGTTTCCCGGAATGCGCGCGATCACTTCCGTAAATAAACGATCCGGCATATCGCTCGGAGCTTCAGAGATTGCCAGACGGAACTGCTGCAGACCACCGTCGACATCGCCGGCGCGCAACTTTTGATCGCCGAGCATCGCATGCGCTACCACGATTAACTCGGTGGCCCTGGGCACCGCTACTGACTGTGGATGAGCCGCGAGGAAGGCTTTTAGGGCGTCGATTCTTTTGTCGGGCGGCAGGGCCAACGCTACTTCAACGGCTTCTTTTTCGTCGTCGGGACTAGCCGGCGTATTAGTGGCTGTCTTTCGATCCGTTGATCGAGCCGGCGTGGTTGAATTGTCTGCACGTTCTTCCGTTGTGCTGTTTGCGGCGCCTGGTGAAGCCTGCGCGGCAGGGCTCTCAACCGGTGTCGCGGTCTTCTCGACGACAGACGCGGGGCTCTCGGCTGTCTGCGGCGATGCGCCTGGCGATGGCGTGGACGGAATGACGACCGCAGGGGTTGAGACTGCTGGTGTTTCCGAAGGTTGAGCTTGCGGCGACACTGAGCCCTCTGGAGTAGCAGACGGTTGCGGTGACTCAGCCGGCACAATGGTTGCGGCGGGCGCCGGCTTCGGTGTTTCAGTTGGCTGAGTTGCCGGTGTTTCAGTGGGCTGCGCCAATGGTGTTTCAGTTGGCTGGGCCGCCGGGCTATTAACTGTTCGCGGCCGCTGTTGTTCGGCGATCAGATTTTCAGCCGGGTGCTGGTCCAGGTCCGCGAACGTAAAATTGTTTCGCTCGCCAACTCCATTTGCAAAGGTCTTTACTCCGGCGAGCAGTCCTTCGCTGTAACCGGCGCTCTTTATCTTTTCTTGCATGCGCTGGCCCATGTCGCCGATGAGACCGTCAGGCAAATCGGCCCGAGCGCCCCTGCTGATATGCGCCAGGAACTCGCCGTTGTCACCCGAAATGGTCAGCAGGACACTTTTCTTCGGACTCGTCATGACCCCGACATCCCAATCGCGGGCAATCCGGAGTGAATAGTCGTAGAGCTTTTCCGAGCCGGTGCTCTTAACCGTGGCGATCACAAAATCGATTCCGGTTCTTTGCTTGAGATTGTCCAGGACCTTTTCCAAACGATCCCTGGTCGCGGCGTCAAGCACTTCGGCGAAATCGTTAACGTGGCCGCTCGCCGCAGGAAGCTTCGCTTGCGCCTGAACACCCACGTTGGCGCCAAACCAACACAACGCAATGAGCGAAAGCATGAGCACAAAAATGATTGCGCGCTGATTAATAAAAGGTAGCTTCATTGGTAATTCGCTTAAAGATTCTATCTGGTATTCTGTCGATGCTTTGGACTCGGATCTATCAGCGCCTCCGACAACACCCGGCCCACCGAACAGCTTGGCGCCTGTATGCCGAGCAAACTGGCGAGCGTCGGCGCTATATCAGCCGGCGTCGCTGCCTGAGTATATCTGCCATTGGCGAAGTCTCGTCCCATGATAATCAATGGAACGTGCGTGTCATAGCTGTAAGGCGAGCCGTGAGTGGCGGTCGAAAGCGGATCCGTCGGATCGTCGGGAAGATCGAACAGAATGTTGTAGGGCTCAAAGACGACGATCACGTCGCCGCTGCGCGCGGGATAAAAACCATTCAGCACTCGCCGGGCGATTGGATCGGCAGACGATACCCAGTGGTTTTCCAACTGGGCCCTAGTGAAATAGCGCGCCGCGCCGGGCATCCGCATCGACAAATCACCCACCACGCGCTCGCATTCATCCAGATCGATTCCGTCGCGCTTCAAGGCAGCGCGATTGAGATAGAAGTTGCTGTTGATTAGTCCCTGCTCCGTCTGATCCTTGTTAGTGAAGGTTTGAATATAGTCGGTAGCGGGATGATCTTTGCGAGCATATCTGGCTTTTAATCCGTCCTCTACAATCCGTCGCAACTCGGCCTTCTGATAGCGATGGCCGGGGAGATTCATTAAGGCCGCCTGCTCGGGCACTGGTGATGCTCCGTGATCCGCACTGAAGATCACCACCGTGTTTCGCAGACCAACCCGCGTATCGATGAACTTCAACAGCGTCCCGATCTGCTGATCTACGCGCAGCGTCATATCCATCGCTTCGTGGCTATACGGTCCAAAACGGTGGCCGACATAATCGTTGGCCGAAAAACTAACCGTCAGCAGATCGGTGTCCACGTCCTCTCCGAGCCTTTCGTTGGTGATTGCGTCTTCGGCGAAAGCCACCAGCAGGTCGTTCGAAAATGGCGTGTAGTCGAGGGCCTTGTACGACCATTAAAGCGTTCGACCCAGTCAGGCTCCCGAGTAAAATAGTAGGTGCTGGAAACCATGTTTCCATTGTCCGTGCCAAACCAGTAAGCAGCATTCGCTCGCCGGCCAGCGGGCAAAATCGCCGAGCGGTCCTTGGCCGAAATTCCAATAACCTTTGATTGATCGCCGTCGGCTATTCGCAATTCATCGCCCACGGTCGAACAGAGCAAGCGGCGCGGGCTGTATCCCCGCTCGCCGGGTTTGCCGCCGAGGTTGGCGGTGCTGTCGTCGGTCACAGACTTTACTTTTCGTCCGGTATCCCGTTCGTACCAATCATTGGCGATGATGCCGGTCTGCGACGGCCAGGCGCCAGTCATGAAAACCGCATGGCCAGGCGCGGTGAAAGTCGGCACATGATCAAAGTTAGCTTCAGTCCATGAAGCGCCTTCGCGCATCAGGCGCCCGATGCCGCTCGAGCCGAATAGATCACCGAAGCGAGTCAAATAGTCATAGCGAAATTGATCGACGACGATCAGCAACACCAGTCGCGGGCGCGAGTCTTTTGCCGGCGCGGGATTGGCTGTCTGGATGCTGGTTCGACGCGGCTGCTGGGCCGACAGCGTAGCAAGTGAGAAAAGAAGGAAAACGAGCGCAGCCGAGCGGGCATAGTTTCTAATACGGGAGTCCTTCATTAGACAATCGTCGCCGCTGAAGAGTGTGAAACCAACATAAGATCCAGGGAGAGACAAATAGGGCGGGCATGATAACATCGATCCGCCGGCAAAAGGAAAGCAGTGGCAAGCAAATGAGCGAACTCGAAGAAGCATGGGAGATAGCGCTGGCTGAAGCGGCGCGGCGGGCGCGCGGCGCCGGTCGCGCGGATATCACCAGCTATCTCGATTTGCGATCGAAGAATGATCTTCTGCGCCGCACAGCGATCGACTGGCTGACCGCTACTCTTACTTCGCTCGCCGGCGAAGCAAATCGCAAAGGTGCCGGTATACAGATCGAAAGACAAGACACTCACAGTTTCCGTCGCGGCTCTGCGACGATGGTGGGAAGTCAACTAACATTGCGGTGCGGTGTCCGCGCGTTATCGGTCGAAAGCGGTTGGCCGCGAAAGCCCGTCGACGGATTCGTGCGCGGGGACGGTCTGGCTTGCGCGAACATAAAGCACTTTGGCCGGCCGCGCTCCAATGCTGAACTGATACTAGCCCCTTCCATGAAGGACGTGCCGCAGTGGCTGGTCATTGATAATACCCAGGAGCGAGCGCCACTCACTGAGGCTCAGATCCGGTATCATCTCTCAATTTTGCTAAGCGAAACATAAGATTTGGCTCCTTTCTTCTATTAAGCTTAAGACTTACTTGTGACGCCCGCGCTTTTTTGCAAAGGTGCGCACCTTCTTAGGTCCGCATACATCGCATCATTGCGCATTTTTGCAATTGAGTAAGGAGGGAAGGAAAATGAGACACAAACTAATAACCAAGTCGTTGATCGCAGCGGCTCTCCTAATTCTGGCAATTCCCCTGGGGGCATCGGCCCAGGTTTATCGCGACCGGTACAATGATCGCTATGACAATCGCGGCCAATACGATCGTGTGGATCGGCGCGACGTCCGAAACGTAATCAATCGTCTCGAGAATTCAAGCACCCGATTGGAAAACGACTTGAACTACACGCCGGGACGCAGAGTCCTGGGCATCTTCGAGCTTAGAACTGTCGACAACAACGCCATTGCGCAAGTACGGGACTTTCGGCGGGCGGTCAGACAGTTGAGGAATAGTTCGGATAATGGGCTTGACCCGAATCGCAGCGCCGATGAAGCACAGCTTGTCCTGGACCGCGGAGTTCAGCTTGATCGTTATCTGCGTTTGCGCACCGGTAGCACCAGAGTGGACGCGGATTTGAGCGATCTCAGATCGAATCTCCATATTCTGGCTGATGCGTATGGTCTGAGCATGTCTTACTAGGTCAGGCCGGATAACCACTAGTTTCTGGATGTGGCCCGTACTAAAGGGCCGCCCACGATACAAACTGACAATGGCCCTGCCGCTTCCTCACGAAGCGAGCGGGGCTTTTGTTCGTCGTGCTCGCAATGCCACAATGCCTCGACAACATGGCCGGCACTCTCTACATCGTCGCCACGCCCATCGGCAATCTGGAAGACATCACCCAACGCGCGCTGCGCGTCCTGGGCGAAGTTGACGTCGTGGCCTGCGAAGATACGCGGAGGACGCGAGTGCTCTTGAATCATTTCGGCATCAAGACAAAGACAATCAGTTATCACGAACATAACGAACGCGAACGCGCCGAACAGATCTGCAAGCTGCTGGTCGCGGGAAAGAACGTGGCGCTGGTTTCAGACGCGGGCACGCCGCTGATTAACGATCCGGGCTTTCGGCTGACAAATGCCGCGATCGAATCAAACCTGGTCGTCGTTCCTATTCCGGGCCCCGCGGCGTTCGTGAGCGCGCTGGTCGCGTCGGGCTTACCCTCCGATCAGTTTTTCTTTGCCGGATTTCTGCCGGCCCGTGGCAATGCGCGGCGCGCGAAGCTCGAAGAACTCCGCGCGGTACCGGCGACACTGGTGGTTCATGAAGCTCCGCACCGAATCGCCGCGACCCTGGTAGACGCGCTCGAGGTGCTGGGCAATCGCCCGGCAGCAGTCGCGCGCGAACTCACAAAGATTCATGAAGAGATCGTGCGCGGTAGTTTACGCGAACTGGTTCAGCAATTCGGTAATGGGGCGCGCGGCGAAATGGTCCTCTTGATTAGCGGCGCAGGAATTGATGAAGCCGCCACAACTCAAGAAACCGCACCTCCGTCGCGTCGGTTGATCGAAAGGGTGAGCGAACTCGAGCGTGAAGGCCTGGACGCGAAGGCCGCTTTGAAGAAGGCCGCTCGCGAAGTGGGAATGAAACGCGCCGAGGCGTACCGGCTGTTGGTGGCTCAAAAGAATCGGCGAAGTAAATAGAACAGTACGCTGAGCACGACCGACACGATCAGCATCGAAACAATCGGCACATAAACCTGTACGTGATCACTTTCATAATGAATGTCACCGGGCAGACGGCCGAACCATGAAAGCCATCCGGTGTAAATCAGCAAGCCAGCGAATACCAGGCAAAGCCCGCCGACAATAATTAATAAGCCCACATAGCGATTCATCTGAGTGTCCGACAAACTTTGAAGTTTGTCGTATGTCGCCGGAAAACAAGTACCACCTGCCTGGAGTGCGGACATCCTGTCCGCCTGAGCGCGAAGCGCGAAAAACAATCGTCATTTCGGTTTTAGGGAAATGAGCGCCTGCGGCGCTGGCGGACAGGATGTCCGCGCTCCACGCAGGTGGTGCTGACTTGATTACGATTCACCTCGCGAACGCGGCCACCGGGCCGTCCGGTTTCAGAATGTCTTTCAACGCCGAGTATGGAACCAGAACGTGCTGCGGGCCGGCCGCGTATGGCGCCACCTGGTACGGATCGAAAGTAATCCACAGACCTCTTCTGGTAATTGCCCAGGCCTGGTAATTGTCGGCTCGGGGCGCCGCCCCCGATTTCATCATATCCTCGTCCAGCATCGCGTCCTTGTCTTTCTTCGCCCGCTCCCTCAAATCGTTGATGCAGTACGCCGAGATGACGCTGAGGAAGTTCGATTTCGGACTGAAGAGATCGGCGAGCGCCAGCCTCTTCCCCTTCTTGACATCGTAATTCACGACCGTCGTGTTGCTGTTGCCGTGCGCTGCGCCGCGCTCGTATGACCCTTCGGTGAACTCGACGCTGATCAGATCGTCAGTTGCGCACCGAATTTCATATCCGATGTCCAGAGTCGAGTCCATGGTTTCTGCCGGGGTCTCGCTGCCGGGGTCGGCTTCCTCAGAAGTCTCGGAGGTCTTAAAGGCAGCGACGTCTTTGGTGACCAGGCTCCGGGCCTCGCGATTGAAATTGGCAAAGCTCGGATCGCCTTCTATCTGTGGATACTCGGCGTCGACCGTATAGTGCTTTGCTTTGTTTGCTTCCTTGATGACTTTAGGAGTAACGCGCACGGCCGTGCTGAATGCAATGGGCTGCTGGAACACCTGAAAGGCGGTTTCCTTTGAGCCGTCTGGCTTCGACCACTTGCCTTCGATCTGGCTCAGGGTGGGATCCGGCGAATCTGTAGCAGGTTTCCACTTCCCTTTGAACACACCGGTATCCTTGCCCCCCTCGTCTGACTCTTTCAACTCGACGTTGCCGTCTTTATCAACTGTGCCGCCGAGGTTGATGTTCTTGCCGACCTTTGGATAAAAATAGGTTCCCGTCAACTGATCGCCATCGCGCGTAATGGTCATTTCAATGGCGAGGCTGTTCCCGATCGTGCCGCGAAAATAAAACTTGTCACCGGTCATGGCCTTACCGCCCACGGGCGCCTCATGGGCGGCCGTCTCGTTGCTGTTGGCAGCCGGCTGAGTGCCGGCCGGTTTTCGACAAGCACCCAGACTGATAAGAGCAATGCCAAGAAAAAGAAATAAAGCGCTGGTTCGCATCTGATTTAATCCTTCGGTGTGGAGTTCAATTCGATCTGTGCAGTGTCTTTCAATTGACATTGACCGAGGGCTTCGTTTCGTGCAGTTTCGTGTGATTTCGTGGATCGATTCTTTGTCCGCCGGAGCATGATCCACGAAGCCGCACGAAAAATCACGAAACGGGATCCAAACTGTTTTTGGTATCATTTATTCATGAACGCAATATCCCCGCACAGTGGCACGGTCATTCTCGAGACCCTGGCGTGACCAGGCCGCTTTGTTCGATTTCTTTCCGGATGTCCGCGAAAGTAAGCTGACTCAGCTTACCGCCACTGAATATCTCATTGTTGGTGACGTCCGCAAGCGCAAACGGTGGTTTCGGAAACCCGTCAAGTTCTTCATCAGTCTCAAAACTGACCTCGGCCAATACCAATCCGAACAGATCGCCGAGAAACATGTCGACGGAAAACTTTCGGCCGCCAAACTCGAAGGGATAACGGTTCTTGCGGATTTCGTTGGCTTCAAAGATCGCGAGGGTTTCAGCCTCGATCGCGTTGAGATAGATGTTCGTGATTATCGTGTGCGAGAGGTCTTCAGGATTAGCCGCGAACTTCTGACCGAACTTCACCACCCATTTATTGCTCCGGGGATCGCGCACCTTACGTATGCGCAACCGCGTGCTCGTAAGGTAGTTGTCCGTAATTTGGAGATGATGATCCGCGCGCGTCAATCCTTCGGGCAAGTCCGGCAACAGATAGCGCCGCTCGCGCTCTACGCGTGCGTACTTACTGTCGGGGACAACGGTATTCAGATCTGTTAACTTCGCGACGCCCATGGCTCAACCTATCCGTTTACTTTAGCCGCAGCGGTGGAAAAGGACAAAAGACCCGCCACGACACAATTCAGTTTGCCCTTACTGATCGCCTCAAGGTATATATAGCGCGGCCCAAAAGATGTAAATATGCCGGAGAAAGAAGGAGACCCCAGAATGAAAACCCGTAGGATTAGCTCTTTGTGTGCCGCGTTCGCTGTGATTGCGGCAGCGTCCGCCTGTAGTCTGCTGAACCGTTCGACACCCACTGCCACCTTTAAAGCGTTCTACGAAGCTTCGAAGAAGAAGGATGTCCCGGCCATGAAGAAGAATTTGTCGAAGGGCACCCTTGATATGTTTGACAAGCTAGCCAAGGAACAAAACAAGACCACCGACGACATGCTGAAGGACGTCGATAAAGACGATAAATCCGAAAAGATACCGGAGACCCGCAACGAGAAGATAAACGGCGACACCGCCACGCTCGAAGTCAGGAATGAGAAGACGGACAAATGGGACCCCTTGCCGTTCGTCAAGGAAAACGGGGAATGGAAAATTGCCCTCGACAAGTTCCTCGAGGACATGATGAAGAGTCTGGGCGAAAAAACGCCGGACTCTAAATGAGTCGCCGTAAGATCGCGGGAAAGATTTGACTGAACAGGAAACTTCAGGTCAAGTTCGGAATGGTGGTTTGTACCGCGAAGCGGTTGCGAACCTCAGCCCCGGGTTGCCGCGGAAGGCGCGGATCAAGATCAAATGAGCGTTTAGGTGTCACTGCGCATTGTTTTTCTCGGAGGGTTCAACGGTGCGCAGCAGCGACTGAACCATCAGCAATCGCGCCATGACGCGTAGTTCATTTCGTTGCAGACGATCGGTCAAGGCTTTCGTACGGTTGAAATCCGTGTTCGCCAGTGCCACCACCCTTGCCGTACTTAAAAACCGCAAAGTCCATCGAGAATAATCCCGGACGCTGCAGCACGATTTCCCCGTCCTTCACAAAGCCGCTCTTGATCAATTTGTCGAGTAGCAGAAGCTTCGCGAGATTATCATTGGCGCGGTCGACGATCGGTTCAATGGCCGCAAACGCGCGGTCCGGATCCACGATCGCGTCGGCGAGCAGGACCGCCAACAAAGCGTCCGACTGGGCCTGACTGGTGAGATCCAACTTGACCAGCGGCTGGGCCTCGTCCAGCAACTTTAAGGCCTCGTCATGTTTGCCTTTCTTCTCGAACATCATAGCGCTCTCGGCCATCGCCACCGCTCGTTTTTCCTTTTGCCGAATGGACGGCAGCAACTTTTCCACCGCTTCGACGTCGCCACGATTCAGGGACAAGTTCATTTGATGCGCATCGAGCAAATCGTTCAGGTTACTGCGTTGCGACTCGTCCTTTACCTCACTCTTGATGAACTCACGCAACGCCTCGGCCTTGCCGTTCATCACCGCCTTCGCGGCAGCGGCTTGATAGAAGTTTTTGCGCGCCTCGTCACTGGCTCCAACACCGGCCCTGACCAAATCTTCCGGCGTACCTTTGCTGAACAGCGAATCCAATTGCACCCACTCTCTCTGCTCTTTGGTTAGCACGCGCGTGGCAAGTTTCGCTTTCACTTTGTCGGCACGATCGGGAGCAACATGCTCGATGTCCGGCAAGACCCCCATTAGTCCTACCAGCAGATTCGCATTGGCCGAGACGTTGTCGACAGCATCCGTCAGCATGTCGACCAGCGCTCGTCTTTGATCGTCGCTCAACTTGATTTGGCCGCCGCCTAGAAACGCTGTGTTTTCGGCTGCGGCCGGAGCGGGCCGAGAGGCTCGCAAAAGCATCATGGCCATCCCCGAAGCGGTGTCATCCGTCGACAGGTTAGCGGTTTGGATCTTGCCGATCAGGTCGCCGGCGAATTCCAGCGCGGCTTCAGGATTGTTTTGGTTTAGCTGCAGCAAAACTCCATACGCCTGATATGTTAGTCCCTTCGCCAGGCTTTCGCGCGCGAGCTGCAAGGCGCGCTTTGGATCGCGCGCCGCGGTTTGGTTGGCGATTTCCTGCTCCAGATCACGATCGTCCGGCAACTGATAACCGGCGTTCAGATTGTCCGCCGCGGGCAGGCGCGTCGCGCGCAACATGTCCAGAGCGAGTTGCGGATCGTGCTGCGCTACTTTGCGCAGGAACTCCTGTCGCAAAGAAAAGACCGCATAATACTGGTTTAGATCCTTGGCTTTTTCGTTCGCCGACACCTTCCCGGTCAAATCTTTAGCGGTCGAGTTCTTAGCCGTCGCGTCTTTGGTCATGTCTTTCGCGTCCGCGGTACTTGGATTGTTCGGCAAGGTGAGATTATTCAGCGCGTCCCAGAACAAATTGCGCGCCCGCTTCTCGTCATGCTTCCACAACAGATCGGCGGCGCCGGTCAGGACGAAAGAACGGTTCTCTGGCAACCTGAGACTCAATGCCTGAGTGGCCACTTCGTCCAGCATCGCGAGCGTCTTGCGTTCCAACTCCTGTCGCTTTTCGGTTTGCTTTTGTGCCTTGTCCTGCTCGTCGTCCTGAGCCAAACCCAGTGAAGGAGTCAGCAGCGCAAACAAAAATAAAAGCAGAAGTGAAAACCGGAGATGTGGAAACTTGTTTCTCATCGCTGACTCCTGGACGGCGGCGAGCAAAGTTGAATCTGGCACAAACGATACTGCCTCATGATCAAATGGGCAAATCCTCGGTTCGGCCCCAGCCAAAAAGCCCCGCGCCGCTGTAATGCAATTTGAAAATAGCCAGCGCTAATGTCACCCTCGCTGGCACACGAGGTTGATCTCAACTATGATGCGCTGGCAGTCTTCCTGAACTTCAATCAAAGAATCCGAGGAACCCGCAGTGAGAAGCTACAAACTACTTCTAACCGCTCTGATACTAATCTCTTGCCTGGGAGTTGCCGCGCTGCCGCAGAACCCAGCGCCTATTGGGATTCGCCCCGAGCCACCTGAAGGCAAAGGTGTCGTCGCGTTGCGCGCCGCGCGTCTGATTGACGGCACCGGCGCGGCGGCCATCAATAACGCCATCGTGATTGTCACTAACAACAAGATCACGGCAGTTGGCGACGCGAATTCAGTCCACGTCCCCGCAGGCGTAAAGGTGATTGATTTAGGCGATGTCACACTCCTGCCTGGTTTCATCGACGCGCACACGCACCTTATTGGTCGCGTGCTCGGCGATCCGGACGGCGACATGGCTCCGGTCAGGGACTATGAATCCTTCGGCGCTATCTTAGGCGTGATGCACGCTCGCGACACTTTGATGGCCGGCTTCACCAGCGTCCGCAACGTCGGCGCGTCGGGACAGTTTGACGATATGGCTTTGCGCAAAGCGATCAACGAAGGCTGGACGATTGGCCCGCGGATGGAGAGTGCGGGTCATGCGATTGGCATCACCGGCGGTCACTGCGATGAAAACGGATTCCGCCCTGGTCTACTGCAACTTGGTCCCATCGACGGCGTAGCCAACGGCCCGGAAGAGATTCGCGCCGCGGTGCGTTATCAAATCAAGTACGGCGCCGACGTAATTAAGACCTGCGCTACCGGCGGTGTTTTGTCGGAAGGCGACGCGGTCGGCGCCACGCAGTACAGTTTTGAAGAATTGAAAGCGCTCGTTGACGAGGCAAACAAACTTGAGCGAAAAGTAGCCGCGCATGCGCACGGCGCGGAAGGAATCAAGCTGGCCGTGCGCGCCGGAGTCTCTTCAATCGAACACGGATCGTTTCTGGACGAAGATGGCGCGCAAATGATGGTCGAGCGCGGTACCTTTCTGGTGCCGACGTTGTCCGCCGCGGAAGCGGTTGAGCGAGCAGCGAAGACCGGCGTGTTGAAAGGGCTGCGCGCTGAGAAGGCCCTGGCGGCAGCGGCGGCTGTAAGACGATCAATCAAGCTTGCCGTTGCTCACAAAATCCGGATTGCTCTGGGAACTGATGCGGGCGTGATTCGGCATGGCACGAACGCGCGCGAGTTCTTTCTGATGTGCGACTGGGGCGGACTGACTCCGATGGAATCAATCATCGCCGGCACATTGAATGGCGCCAGGCTGCTTGGCTGGGACAAGAACCTTGGATCATTAACGCCCGGCAAATGGGCCGACATCGTCGCCGTCAATGGCGATCCCCTCAAAGACATTCATAACATGGAAAAGGTTGTGTTTGTGATGAAGAATGGGGTGATTTATAAGCAGTAAGCTGTTCTTATTCGAAAACCAACAATCCGTAGCGAGACTATTCATCCCACGGGCGCGAACTCCTTAGCCGACACTACGGGTGGTCGCCAATTCAAGGCTTCGGGCATTCTTTCGTCAAAATCCAGAGACTCGTTACTTGGGACCAAGATTTCGTTCGTGAGAGCCTCAAGCGCTTGTGGTAATATTTGGCGCATGGCATTCTTGGGCATGCCCTGAAGCTTCGATAAGTTTGATCGTGCGAACTCGTTTTGTGGATCCATTTCCAAGACCCTTTCAAAGGCTCGCATGGCTTCGGGTATCCGTCCTTTGAACATGAGACAGATGCCATAATCGTTAACGAAATCGGCAACAACCACCCCTGAATCCTCAGCTCTCTCGAACGATTGTATCGCTAGATCGAAATCCCGGGACTTCATGTGAAAGAGTCCTGCATTGCCATAGGCGACGCCGAGATTGCGCCTGGTAGTATCGTCCTGAATGACTAAGAACGCCGTTCGTATCGAAGCAAAAGCCTCCACGACCTGGTCGGCTTGGAAGAACTCCCGGCCCAAGGTAGTGCAGGCGATGACGATGTTTGTTTTGATTCGCCATTCGGTCTCTGCATCCGTTTTGATGGAAAGGGCTGAGTAGAAGAGTTCCAACGCCTGTCTAATGTCTCCCTTGCGAGCTTGTGCCACCCCGAAATTCAAGAAAGCAACTGCCAAATTGATGCGGGCTATTTCATAATCAGGGTCGACACGAACCGCCATTCGGAGCAAAGGAATCACGAAGCTTACATTATTTCCGAGGCCTGTTGCCCCTACTCTTTCATCGAAACTCATCAGAACCGATTTGACGAAACCGCCAATATAATCGGGTCGCAAATCAGTCGCTGTTTTTAACTCTTTCTCTGCAGTCACCAAGTCCACATTTTCAACTGCCTCCATTGCTCGAACAAAGGCGTCGCGGGATAGATTAGTAAACTGATCTCCCTTTACCGAGTAAGCAAAGCCTTTGAAGCTGCCCGACGCATCCACCATTTCCAAATCGTAGGCCTCGCAGGGTTCGTCAAATGCCGTGATCACAACTCCCCTCTGACCTCGCTTGAGGTTGGGCTTGGGAAGATCCACCAGCAGTTGGACAACATCACCCTCAAAGGCTTTTTTCTTGTCAGACATCAATGGCATCGTCATGCTCCCATGCACCATGCGGTCGTAAAAGAGGGGTAGTCGGTCCGAGGCCTCACTATCCAGGCGGTCAGCACTACTTCTGTCTTTCCGTTCGGACCTGTTATTTTCACGTGCACATTATACCTCTTACCATACTCATCTTCATCACCAAGGATCGCCCCGTGATACGGCAATGCCTCCAGAATGCGCTGCCTAAATAGCTCCCAATCGATTTGCTCAAATCCAAGCGCAGCTTTGAAGACTCGTGCTTTATCCTTCCCGCTGCTTTTTCCGTACGCGCTTGATTCATGCCTAGAATCGAGACAATATTTCTCCACCTTCTCTCGAAGAATGACCGCATTTTGATAATTCGGTAATGCATGCGGATGAGCGACTCGATCTTTTGGCATGTCAGGCTAGCGCACCTCGTTACGGGAGAGTGTATAGCACGCGACCCCCTACTTCTATGCTTGGTCATCAAAACCATGCAGTCAGTTTTCCGCACGTCAGTCCATGCTCAGACGACCTAGAGCCAATTCGGCTTCAGCCAGTGTCGATGGCTTGCATTCGTCGTAGGGTCTTCTGATCTGTTGAAAAACTCATGCTCCGTAGTTAAGCTTCGTCCATGAGTTTCAACGCAGTCATCGCCGAGCCTCCACGTCTCACTTTTGAAGAGCGTCAGATTCTGATTCGCCGGGCGCTGGAGTTAGATGATCCGCCTCTGTCAGCGCTGATGAAGAACTGGTTGAGGCTCGTCAGCGCTGATGAAGAACTGGTTGAGGCTCGTCTGACGGAGCATCATGCGGGTCCAAGTTCCTCTGTGCTGCTCGATGAAATGAAGAGGCGCCTCCGCTCGCGATCGAGTTGAGAGTCATTCTCGTTGCCAAGCGCCTTCGCCCGTGATAATTTCAACGCATGCAACCCACCTCAGAAATGTCGGCGTTTGATCGCGGCGTGCGGCCGGTGATGAAAATCGTTTTGCCGGAGAAGGCCGAAGAGATCGTTCAGTTTCGCGTCGACCCAGAGCTCCAAGCGCGGATTGAAGAACTCGCCCGCAAATCTACGGAGGGCGAGTTGAGCGACGCCGAGCGGGCGGAATATGCAGGCTATGCGCGGGCCAACAAGTTCATCGCGATCCTTCAACGACAGGCACAGGAACTAATCAAATCTCGGCCATCGGTACAGAACCGCGAGCGGTAGCGAACGGATGCTGACATTCAACTTACGCTTTCGGCAACTGCTTTGACACAATCCAAGTTGATTATCTGATCAGGTCGCTACCGCTCTCTGTTCTGTATCCGCCAATGCTTGTTGACTGCTAAATTCCTACTTGAGTGTTCGTGATTAATCAGCATAATCGGCACAGAAATATGCGAAGCAAAAACCGCACTCTCTCGCTCGAAATAATCCTGAATCTGGTTGCGTGCTGCTCGATTGCAGCCGCGGTTACCCGGTCGCTACCGCTTCCGGTACTGACCTCATCGACACACAAATCTCAATCAACAGCTCCCGCTCAAACCAGGCCCTTGCCGGCCCCGGCGCGCTGGCTTGGCTTGATCGGGGAGTACGGGTCCGACAATGACATCCTGATCATTCTCGAAAAGGATGGCAGGCTCTGCGCTTTGTTCAAGCGCGTCGAGTTCGATCCGCTCGTTGAAGTCTCAAAGAATGTATTCCAGTTCGTGGACAATGGACCACGCTTAGGCCGACAACTCGTCTTCACTCGCAACATAACTGGGCGTGCAACGCAGATCGAAGCCGATCAGGTAATACGCAAACGCCGGCAGATCGAGCCGGAGAGCGGAAACCAACTTCGCGTTAAGCCCGTCAGGCCGGTTGCTGAGTTGATGAAGGAAGCGCTGGCCGCGCAACCGCCGCCAGAAGACGGGGAGTTTCGCCGACCGGATCTGGTGGAACTGATAAAGCTTGACCCGACCGTCAGACTCGAAATCCGCTACGCAACGACCAACAACTTTCTCGGCACAGTCTTTTATTCTGAGGCCCGCGCCTTCATGCAGCGTCCCGCCGCGGAGGCGGTAGTGCGCGCTAACCGCAAGTTGAGAGAGCGGGGCTTTGGTTTGCTCATCCACGATGCCTACCGGCCCTGGTACGTCACAAAAGTTTTCTGGGACGCGACGCCTGATGATAAGAAGGTTTCCTTTGCCAACCCTGTGAAAGGATCGCGTCACAACCGCGGTTGCGCCGTTGACCTGACGCTTTACGATTTGAAAACGAAAAAGCCCGTGGAGATGGTCAGCACGTATGACGAAACCACTGACCGGGCCTATCCTGATTACCCGGGAGGAACTTCATTACAGCGATGGCACCGAAAACTGTTGCGCGATGTAATGGAGGCGGAAGGCTTCACCGTTTACGAGGCGGAGTGGTGGCATTTTGATTATAAGGACTGGCAAAAGTACCGCATCGGGAATGTGACTTTCGATCAGATCGGAAGCAGCGCGGTACCGAAACTGCGACCGGTAGGGAGCGGGTGGGATCATTCAAGTTGAGTCTATTACCCGGTCGCTACCCCGACTACTCGGGGTTCTGTAACTGACCGCGAATCTGCGTGAGTATTTCAAAGTACCGCCACGCCGCCGGTGCGTTTGGTTCCTGATGATGATCGGGTTTGAGGATTAGCGTGCCGGTTGAGAGCAGGACTCTCTTCACTTCCGGATTCTGCTTCACCTTGGCCCAGGTCGCGGCGGCGATCAATTTGTAGTGCTCGCCTGGAACCACCGGTTTGTATTCAAAGTGTTTTCCTTCAAAGCTCACCCAGGTGATGCCCATCTTTGTCATGTTCTCGCTGGCCAGGGCGCCGGCCTTGTTCGCTTCGAATGCGACCATTTGCGCAACTTGTTCACGCGTGTACTTCCACTCCAGGCCGGGAAACTTTGCACGCCTGTCGTCAGGGCCTTCGGGATATTTCATCATCTGCCAGAAGCCTTCCAAACTCGCGTAGCGTTTGCCGTGAAAGACAAACGGTGTCGGCGCAAAGTTCGAAAGCAGACCAAGCTCGTTGCGCTTGGAAAGAATCACTTCACCCGCCCCCGCTTGCTGCGGCAGGATTTCCCAATCGGGTTTTTTTGGATCGATGACAGGTGTCCACCAGTGAGCTGGGTAACGGGGAATCGCGCGGGATCGATGATTGAGCGGATGACGGCCAGGCATAGAGTACCGCCAAGAGACCGAGCAGAATAGGCGCTGCAGAGTTGCGATTGATGTTCATGAAGCAGAGCTCACGGTACAGAAACGGGTGCAGGGTAGCAACCGGATCATTTCCATCGTCTTTTTTGTTTGTGTCAGCTCGTGTGACTTCGTGGATCGTTCTTCATTTCTCAGCCAGGGAAACGATCCACGAAGTCACACGAAGCGATGCTACGCGAAATAAATCCGGCGATGGCAAATGAAAAGTGTCAACTGAGAAATGGAAAATGAATCGTCCAGCTCTTGTCATGCTCTCGCTGAAGGCTTCGAATCGTGATCAATTAGCGTAGTAACCTGGCCTGGTCCGAGCCTTCAGATCCGTTTGGTTGGGTATTTCTATCTTCACCGCGCGCCACGAACCATCTCGCTTTTGGTTCGTGGGCGTGTAACCCAGACTGTAGACCTTGCCGAGGTCTTCGATTACCTGAACATAGACACCTTCAAGGTCTTCTATCTTTCGCGCCTGATAAAAAAGCCCGCCGCTTTCGTTCGCCAACAACTCCAGAGTCTTGCGGGCATTTTCAAGCACCCTGCTGCCAACACCAATGAACCGGGGGCCGGGACCTTGCGTATCCAGGCAAATCGGGATGATCAACGCGTCGTTGCGCCGGACGGCTTCAACCAAATCCGCGAAGGTTATCCGCGATTCTGCATAGCTGCCCAGGGAATTGTCGATGCCGTCAGTCATGATCACCACGGCCCGGCGCCGCCCAGGCGTCTTTGGCCCAAGGACTTTATCCAGCGTGAACTTTAATGAGTCCCAAATGGCTGAGCTGCCGGTGCCTTCAATCTTATTAATGCTCGACCGGAGTTGTTTGCGGTCTTCGGTTAAGGGTGAGACAACCTGCGCCTCATCTGAGAAGGTCACGATTGCCAGGCGGTCCGTGGGGCGCGCGGCTTCGATGAAACGCCGCGTTGATTTGCGAATTAGAT